>Ga0209164_1000096_pt1 | contig 278015 bp, 225 predicted proteins | sample MTBNYHSulfiMetaG_FD_187458 | JGI IMG/M metagenome (GOLD analysis project Ga0209164, IMG submission 187458) | Enrichment culture microbial communities from rom New York Harbor, USA that are MTBE-degrading - MTBE-NYH (New York Harbor Sulfidogenic)... | ecosystem: Environmental > Aquatic > Marine...
CTAATTTACCATTTTCAATCTCAGATACAACTTTTTGCTTAAATGCTTCGCTATATCTGAGAGTTTTTCTTTGATTTACCATCTGTCTTGTCCTTCCTTTTGTGTCAACCTATTTCAGGACAAGACAGACTGGGAAAGTATGTCAGAAAAAGATGCGATTGAATTAGTTAAAAAGTCATTGGAGATGGGAGTAAATTTTTTTGATACCGCACCGAATTACGGAAAGGGTACAAGTGAACTAAGGTTAGGCAAAGCTCTTAAAGAAGTTGATAGAGATAAAATTGTAATTAACACAAAGTTCGGGCACAAAGATACCGGCGGAATTAATTATGAATCCGATTACATTAGAGAATCTTTAGAGGGGAGCTTAAGAAGATTACAAACGGACTATGTCGATTCGCTAATAATTCATAATCCACCTTTCGAATACCTTGACGGAAATAAAACAGATCATTACGAAATTCTTGAAAAATTAAAAGGAGAAGGAAAAATAAAAGCTTACGGTGCATCGCTGGATACTTATAATGAAATGAAGTTATTGATGGAAACAACCGGTTCAAAAGTCATCGAAGCTTTTTTCAATATATTCTCTCAAGATACTGCCAAAGCGTTTGAAATGGCAAAAGAAAATGAAGTAGCTATCATCGTGAAAATCCCGCTCGATTCGGGATGGTTGACGGGACGATACGATGAAAATTCTCAATTCAATGATATCAGGAAACGATGGTCAAAAGAAGATAAAAAAGTTAGAGCTGATTTAGTAGAAAAAGTGAAGAAAATAATTCCGGATGAAAACAGAATAGTACAAACATCCATTGCGTTCTGTCTCGCTTATGATGCCGTTTCTACTGTAATCCCAGGCAACAAGAGTATTCAGCAGTTGATGAGTAATGTAGAAAGTACCGAAGAACCTATGCCGAAAGAATTAATATATAAACTGGAAGATTTTTATAAAACGGAAGTTGAACCGATCAAACTCTCTTGGTAAAATAAGGTAACAGTTTGAGATCGTCTATTAGTGTGTTCATTAGGCATCTGTATATGAAAAAAGCTTATAGAATATTATTTATTATAATTTTCTTTTCGAGTCTTGTTGCTCAGGAAAATCCGTTTAATAAAGGAGTTAACTTAACCGGGTGGTTTCAAGCGAACAGTCCTACCGAGATTCATTTCACTAAATATACTAAACAGGATTTTGAGAATATTAAAAGTCTCGGAGCAGATGTTATCCGGCTTCCGATTAACTTGCACAGTATGACGCTCGGTTCACCCGGATACGAGCTTCATCCGCTCTTCACACGTTTTTTAGACGATGTTATCGATTGGGTGGAAGAACTTGAACTTAATTTGATCTTGGATAACCACACGTTTGATCCCGCAACATCAACTGATCCGAATATTGGTGATATATTGATTCCGGTTTGGGAAAGTATGGCTGAACATTTCAAAGAAAGATCTACAAATATTTATTACGAGATATTAAACGAGCCGCATGGAATAGGTGATGCAGAATGGAATGCAATCCAACAAAATGTTATCGATGCAATTAGAGCAATCGACTCGGTTCATACAATTATTGTCGGTCCGGCAGGTTGGAACAGCTACAATAATTTAAAGTATATGCCGGAATATGAAGATGACAATTTGATCTACACATTTCATTTTTATGATCCGTTTTTGTTCACACATCAAGGTGCAAGTTGGACTGATCCTTCACTGGTTTCATTAAGTGGGATGCCGTTTCCTTATAATGCTTCTAATATGCCTCAACTTCCTAATGATTTGGTTGGCACTTGGGTTGCCGGTGCATTTAATAATTATCAGAATGACGGAACAATTGGCAAAGTAAGGCAACTAATTGATCTTGCGGTTGCGTTTAAAGAAGAGCGAAATGTAAAAATCTTCTGTGGCGAGTTCGGAGTTTATATCCCTAATTCAAATAATACCGATCGTATTCTTTGGTATAATATTGTTAGAACTTATCTTGAAGCAAATGAAATTGCTTGGACTTCCTGGGATTATCACGGTGGTTTCGGTCTATTCGAAAAGAACAGCAGCGGCTTGTTTAACCATGACTTAAACGTAAATCTTCTCGGTGCTCTTGGGTTTAATGTCCCACCTCAAAGTGAATTTGAGTTAAAACCGGATTCAACAGGATTCGGTATCTATTCGGATTTTATCGAGTCCGGGATTGCCGGTAATAGTTACACAAAAGGAGAGCTTAATTTTTATAACAATAATTCTAAAGAAGGTGATTATTGTATTTCATGGTCAAATCCTTCTCAATATGATGCTGTTAGATTTCAATTTACTCCAATAAAAGATTTAACTTACTTGTTGAATAATAATTATAACATCGGGTTTTGGATTAAAGGTGATAATCCGAATATTAAATTTCAGATAAGGTTTGTAGATACCAAAATTAACGATGAAGATCATCCTTGGCGAATGAGTTACGACATAGATACTTTTGTTGCTCTATTTAACGGTCAATGGCAATATGTAGAAATTCCGCTTTCCGATTTTTACGAAACCGGGTCATGGGATAATGCATGGTATAGTCCGCAAGGATTATTTGATTGGGGAAATGTGAGTTTATTTGAAATTGTCGATGAATTCGGAAATCTCTCGCAAAATGAAATTTTTATTGATGAAATAAATGTTTTTGATCCGACAGCAACCGGTATTGAAGAAGAAATAATTGCAAAAGAATTTATGCTCTTCCAAAATTATCCCAATCCATTTAACCCGGCAACAAAAATAAAATTCACTTTGCCAAGCGTAGGGGACGAATATATTCGTCCCCGACAAACACAATTAATTGTTTATGATATTCTCGGTCGTGAAGTTCAAACTCTTGTAAACGAAGTCAAAGCGCCCGGTACTTATGAAGTTAGATTCAATGCATCGCAGCTTTCAACAGGGGTTTATTATTACAGGCTCACATACGGCAAGAAGTACGAAATTAAACAAATGCTGCTAATTAAATAAACCTCAAGTCTTATTCTAATTTCAAAAATCTATATCTGGAATTATCATAAAATATCATATTTACTGCTTTATAATTAGGTGATCTGAGTCAATTGAGGAAGTTGTAAAATAGAATAACTGATTAAAATCAAATATCTTACAAACATATTTTTTTTAATAGACTCTTTATTTTTCATAAAAAAAATCGATAATAAAGAGCAGGATTATATAAAAAATAAGTAACTGAAAAAGTGATCATCAATTTGCGAAATTGAATAAATGATAAAAAAAACTGCTCGAATAGTCATAATTATTTTGTGCTTTTTCTTAATGAACTTCCAAAGTACAGCGGAGGAAAATGCATTACCTTTCCCGCCTAAATTGGATAGCTTGATAAATATTCAGACTCAATTTGGCAATGATACAGATAAAGTTAAGCTGTTAAATGAAATTGCCTGGCATTATGTTGTAGTAAATACCGACAGCGGCTTACAGTATGGGTATGACGCATTAAAATTAGCAAGTTCACTTGGATGGAAAAAAGGTGCTGCCGATGCGTATAACAATATCGGCGAATCACTACGCTTTAAAGGCGATATTGAAAATTCACTTAGAAATCATAGAACTGCGTTAAATATTTTTGAATCAATTAACGACATACATGGCAAAGCTCATAGTTTGAGTCAAATCGGAATCTCGTACTATTACTTATCCAACCTTTCGATTTCGTATGAATATTTTTATAAAGCTTTGTCATTATACAGAGAATTTAACGATAAAGACGGCATTGCAAAAAACCTCAGCTACATGGGTATCATACAAAGTAATTTAAAAGAATATGAACTTGCAATAGAACATTTCACAAACTCGATAAATATATACAATGAATTGAATGAAAAACAAAAGATTGCTGTTCAATTGGGTAATATTGGCATAGTATATTATGAATTAAAGGATTATCTCAAAGCTCTTGAAATTTTTGAACAAGCTCTGAGTTTGTTTGATGAATTCGGTGATATTTATAGTAAGTCATTTTCTTTAAGCAATGTCGGTCTAGTTTATACAGCTCTTTCCGATTATGAAAAAGCCGAATCATCACTTTCCGAAGCACTAAAAATATCAACTCAGTTAAATGATAAAGAAGGGATCGCTTATCAATACGGCAATATCGGAAAGTTATACTTAAAGAAAGCTGAAGACAATGCTCTCGAACAATCAGGTCAAATAAAAAGCGGGCTGATATCTCGATCAATCGAATACCTGGAAAAATCAGTTGAACTTCTTGATTCGTTAAGTGAAAATATCGAACGAAAAGAATTTTTATTTTCACTTTCGCAGGCATATAAGTTAAAGAATAATTTTCAAAAAGCTTTTGAAATATTCGCAACTGCAACCTTAATAAAAGATTCTATCCTTACTTCCGAAAGCAAAAAACAAATAGCGGAATTAGAAATCAAGCAGCAGCTCGATCTCAGAGAAAAGGAGCTGGAATTATTAAATGCAAAGAATGATTACCAAAGAATAATTACCAACTCGCTTATAGGATTTGTTAGCATAATTACTGTTTCAACAGTAATTATTTTTATCCTGTATTTGAGAATTAAAAATGATAATCGCTCTCTAAATGAAAATATTCGCTTAAGAAAAGAGATTGAAGAATCCCTTAGGCAAAACGAAGAGGAGTTGAAAAAATATCATGAACATCTTGAAGAACTTGTAAATGAACGAACTAAAGAATTGGAAAAGGAAATTACCGAAAGAATTGAAATCGAAAATAGTTTAAGAAAGAGCGAAGAACGATATGAACTTGCAGTGGAAGGAGCTGAATTGGGCACTTGGGATTGGGATATCCCTAGCGGGAAAGTAATCTATGGTGGCAAATATCTCGAAATGCTTGGATACAGCAAAGACGAATTTAAACCAACTTTAGATTCATGGGAAAATGCAATTCATCCAGAAGATAGACAATATGTTTTGTCAAGTCTTCAAGATCATTTAGATGGAAAGACTGAATTGTATAAAACAGAGTACCGTTTTAAAACCAAAACCGGAGATTGGAAGTGGATACTTGACGTTGGAAAAATTGTTGAAAGAGACGATAAAGGCAAACCTTTAAGAGCTGCAGGTATTCATCATGATGTTACAGAAAGAAAACATTTTGATCAGGCAATTAGAGAAAGTGAAATACGTTTCCGTTCTATTTTTGATAATGTAATAAATATTGCTGTTCAAGGTTATTTAGAGGATGGAACAGGTCACTATTGGAATAAAGCAAGTGAAACTCTTTATGGTTATTCATCTGAAGAAGCGGTTGGTAATAGTCTTTATGATTTGATAATTCCCGATGAGGCAGTAGAAGAAGTTAAAAAAGCAGTAAAAAATATGTTCGAAACGGAAATTTCTATACCTTCAGAAGAGTTACTTCTAAAAAAGAAAGACGGTTCGCTTGTTCCTGTATATAGAAATCATACAATAATAAGCATACCGGGAAAACGCAAGGAAATGTATTGCATTGATTTAGATTTATCCGATTTGAAAAAATCTGAAGAACTATATAAGGAAAGTGAAAAGAAATATAGAAATCTTTTTGAATCAAATAAGGATGGAATTACAATTATTTATCTAAATGAAGACAATACATTTTCAGATATTGTTGAAGTAAACACTGCTTCAGCAGAAATGTTGGGTTATTCGAAAGAGGAAGTAATCAATAAATTACCCACGATATTTGAAAAAGATCTTACGATAGAAAATGTTAATAAAAGGTTACATGAGATCCGATTCGATGGAATCTCACAATTTGAAACAATTTTAATACATAAAGAAGGAATTGATGTACACGTTGATATTACCGCCGTTAAAATCAACTATAATAATCGTATAGCAATAATGAATATAATCAGGAACGTGACGGAACGAAAATTAAGTGAAATTCAATTAAGAGAGAACCAGCAACAATTGGCAGAGGCAAATAGATTTTTGCAATCTGTGCTTGATACTGTTCCTGTAAGAATTTTTTGGAAAAATAAAGATTCCGTTTACCTTGGGGGTAACAAATTGTTCGCTTTTGATGCAGGGAAAAAGTCACCTGAAGAAATTATTGGACTTGATGATTTTAGCTTACCGTGGAATGATCGTGCCGAGATATATCGTAGCGACGATTACGAAGTCATCTCAACCGGTGCGATTAAGCTTAACTATGAAGAACCGAAAACATCTCTGAATGGTAATGTTGATTGGTTAAGAACAAGTAAAGTCCCCCTAATGGATATCAATCAAAATATAGTTGGAGTACTCGGAATATACGAGGATGTAACAAAGGAAAAACATGCCAAAGAAGCACTCATAGAAAGCGAAGAACGTTATAAATCGTTATTTAATAATAATCACTCTGTCATGCTTTTAATAGACCCGGCAACAGGGAAAATTATTGATGCAAATAAAGCAGCATGTGATTATTACGGTTGGAATCGTTCGCTTATGATTACGAAAAAAATAACCGAGATAAATACACTTACCGAAAATGAAGTGTTTATAGAAATGGAAGCCGCCAGATCACAAAAACGAAAACAATTTATTTTTAAACATCGTCTTGCTAATGATGAAATACGTGATGTAGAAGTCTTCAGCGGATCGGTTATAATCAAATCAAAAACATATCTTTACTCAATAGTTCACGACATAACCGATAAGAAGTTAATTGAAAAAGCTTTGGTGGAAAGTGAAAAGAAATACCGGTATTTGTTTTCGCATAATCCGCAGCCTATGATTATTTATGAAATAGAAAGCTTGAAATTGTTAGAGGTCAATAATGCTGCAATTGGGAAATATGGTTATACAAGAGACGAGTTTTTATCAATGACAATTAAAGATATAAGACCGGCTGAAGATGTTCCTTTGTTGTTGGAAAATATTAAGTCAACAAATAAATCGTTAAATAACGCTGGAGAATGGCGGCATTTGACAAAAGATGGTTCAATTAGAATAGTTGAAATTTCGTCACATACGGTTACATTTGACGGTAAGAATGCACGTCTAGTTCTTATTAATGATATAACCGAAAGAAAAGAATCTGAAAAATTACTTCGGGAAAGCGAAGAAAAATTCAGAGAACTTTCCGACCTCCTTCCTCAAATTGTTTTCGAAATTGATTTGCAAGGAAAACTAACATTCGTCAACAAAATTGCTTTCGATTATTTCGGTTATTCTAAAGAAGAATATGAAAACGGATTAAATGCATTAGAAATGATTTCGCCGGAAGATAGAGAGAGAGCTCTTCAAAATATAAATCGAATTTTAAATAATGGAGAAATCTTATCTGTTGAATATAATGCAATTAGAAAAGACGGTTCAATCTTCCCAGTAATAATATTTGCCAGTATTGTAATAAAGGACGGACTCACTGTGGGGTTAAGAGGTATTATTGTTGATATTTCCGAACAAAAAAGATTGGAAAAAGAAATCAGATCCTCACTAAAAGAAAAAGAAGTACTTTTAAAAGAAGTTCATCATCGAGTAAAAAATAATTTCCAATTAATAAGCAATATGCTGAGTCTTGAAAGTGATCTGCTGAGTGATGAAAAAATAAATTCTGTTTTTAATGAATTACAAGTTAGAATCCGTTCATTATCACTTGTCCACGAAATATTATACACAACCAAAGACTTTGGTTTTGTAAATATAAGAGACTATGTGACGGATTTAATTGAATTCTTACAACGATCTTTGCTGAATACTTACCAACAGATTGATATTAAATTAAATATAGAAGATGAAGTATATCTTGAGCCGGATATTATTATCCCTTGCGGATTAATTATTAATGAACTTGTTTCAAATTCGGTAAAATATGCTTTCCCGGAAAGGAATAATGGTCTGATTAAAATTGAGATTAAACGGAAAAACAATAAACACATAATTAATATTTCCGATAATGGAATAGGGCTTCCCGTTAAGTTTGATATTGATAAAGTCCAATCATTCGGACTTTTTCTTGTTAGAACACTTTCTCAACAGATGAAGGGAGAATTATCTTTCAAAAGTTCGTCTGAAGGAAGTGAATTTACGATAATATTCTAATTGGTGATTTTATGATTAAGAGTGAAACACAAAATAAAAACGCAAAAATTCTCATAGTTGAAGATGAATTATTGACGGCAGAAAATATTAAGCGATCACTGCAGAAACATGGTTACGTTATTTGCGGTATTACCCAAGATGCTGAAGATGCAATAAATTTTGTAATGGATTCTGAACCTGACCTGATTCTTATGGATATAATGTTGGAAGGAAAGTTAACAGGTATTGAAGCTGCCCAAAGAATACAAGAATTTGCAGATATCCCAATTATATATCTAACCGCATACTCGGATGATGACACTATACAAAAGGCAAAATTCACCTCTCCATTCGGTTACATAATTAAACCATTCGAAAATCGTGAGCTTTTCTTAGCAGTTGAGATGGCTTTGTTCAAACATTCCTTGGAAATGAAACTTAAAAAGAATGAAAAAAACCTTTCAATTACGCTTAATTCAATCGGAGATGGAGTCATTTCAACTGATAAAGAAGGGTTTGTCACGAGAATGAATCCGGTTGCGGAAAAACTTTGCGGATGGAGTTTGAATGAGGCTAAAGGTAGATATATTACAGAAATCTTTAATATAGTTGATGTAAAAAACCATTCAACTTCCCAAAACCCGATTGAACAAGTAATTGAATCGGGTGAAATAATTTCCCTCTCAAATAATATTCTCTTAATTTCAAAAGATGGTACACAGAGAAATATTGCAGATAGTGCAGCACCTATATTTGATGAAAAAGGAAATATACATGGCGCCGTCTTGGTTTTTTCTGATGTGACCGAAAAATACAATGCTAGAAAAGAATTATTGGAAAGTGAAGAAAAATTCAGATTGCTTATTTCTCAGATGCATCAAGGGCTTGCAGTTCATGAAGTTATCTATGATAACAGAGGTAATGTTGTTGATTATAGGTTTCTGGAAGTAAACGATAGTTTTGAGAAAGTTACCGGGTTAAAACGTGAAAAAATTATAGGCAAAACCGTTCTAGAAGTTCTTCCGGGAACCGAACCTTATTGGATTAAAAAATTCGGTGAAGTCGTAAAAACTGGCGTACCGTTAACTTTTGAGGATTACTCTCGTGAATTAAACAAATATTTTGAAGTAAATGTATATAGAAATCAACCCAACCAGTTTGCTGCTATATTTTTTGATACTACTTATAGAAAAAACGCCGAAGAAGAACTCCGACGAAGTGAAGAAAAATTCCGTAGTCTATACGATAACTCAACATTGGGAATTTATCGTACAACACCTGATGGTAAAATCTTAATGGCCAATCCGGCTTTAGTGAAAATGCTTCGCTACAATTCGCCCGAAGAATTACAGAAGAAAACCTTAAATGAACCTAATGTTGGTATGAGTAAAGAATCTAGAAAAAAATTTAAAGCACTTATTGAGAAAAAAGGCGAGGTAAAAGGTTTTGAAGCAGTATGGCATACCAAAACTGGCAGCGATATATATATAAGAGAAAGTGCTAAGGCTGTTAGAGATGAAAAAGGCGTAATCATTTTTTATGATGGTACGGTTGAAGATATCACTTTTAAGAAACTGGCTGAAGAAAAAATTCGACTTAGCGAGGAAAGATACAGGACATTAATCGAAAATGTATCAGTTGGGATTTATTATTCAAGTGTGATGGGAGAATTTTTATATGGCAATAAAGTAGCGGAAAAGATCTGCGGTTACAAAGCCGAAGAGTTGATTGGCAAAAATTTTCTTTCACTTAATTTGCTTTCGATTAAAGATATTGCAACAGCAACTAAATTGTTGGCCTTAAACGCGCTTGGTCAACCAACAGGTCCAAACGAATTTACATTAAACAGGAAAAACGGAAGTAAAGTACAAATTGAAGTTTCAACCCAGTTAATTACATTAGGAAATCAAAGAGTTGTGCTCGGCATAGTAAACGATATTACAGAAAAATTGCGAGCCCAAGAAGCACTACGTGAAAGCGAAGAACTTCATAGAAAACTGTTAATGACCGTTCCGGATCTGATAATAAGAACAAATCTTGACGGCGATATAATTTTTATTAATGAATACACGTTTGACAAACTCAAATTCATACCGAAAGAAAATCTATTAGGCAAGAACATTCTTTCTTTTGTTTCAGAAAAAGATCTGCAGCGAGCAATTGAAAACACAAAGTTAATGTTTGAGAAACCGCTTGGGGTAAAAGAATACCTTCTGAGTTTTGAAGATAAAATTGAAATTGAATGTGAAGTAAACGGTGATATTATTGTTGATGCCGATAATAAACCTATCGGAATGGTTTATGTAATTAGGGATATTACGGAACGAAAACTAGCTGAAGCTGCTTTGCGTGAAAGCGAGGAGAGATTTTCTAAAGCATTCAAATCAAGTCCTGCACCGCTTGTGATATCAGAAATCGAAACCGGGAAGTTCATTGATGTTAATGAGCAATGGATACAAATGCTGGGGTATTCAGACGACAAAAATATCGGAGCTAATTCATTTTCTGATGCTATCTGGTCCGACCCAGATGAATACGATAGAGCAATCGTAATATTGAAGAGAGAAGGTTACATTAAAAATATTTCGATCAGACTCGTTACAAAATCTGGTCAATTACGTGATGCTTTTTGGTCGGCTGAAAAAATAACTTTTGGCGGTAAGGAAGTTATGCTTTCGATGATATACGATTTTACGGAACAAAAAAATATACAGGAAGCGTTAATTGAATCGCAGAAATTAAGCGCAATCGGTGAAATGTCTTCAGCAATTGCTCACGACTTTAACAATTCGTTACAGTCAATTTTGGGGAACCTGGAATTAGCATTCATTAGAATGCATGCTAATCAACCTATCAAAAAATATCTTGATACAATTAAAACAGCAGTAACCGATGCTTTAACTAGAGTACAATTACTTCAAAGATTTGCCGGTAAGTCGAAATCAAGATACGAGTATAATCCCATTAATTTAAATCAGGTTGTAAAGGACGTGATTGTTCAAACACGTCCCCTATGGAAAGACAATGTTCAAAAAGAAGGATCGGTAATTAGGTTTGAAACATCATATGCCGATATTCCTACAATTCTTGGTAATGAAGGTGAATTACGCTCCGCAGTATATAACTTAATAAAGAATAGTCTTGAAGCAATGCCGCGGGGCGGTGTTATCAAGATAAAAACTTCATGTAAAGACAACAAAGTTTATCTAAGTTGTATTGATACCGGTACCGGTATGGATGAAGAAACTAAGTCCAGAGTTTTCCAGCCATTCTTTTCTACAAAAGGTTTTGAAGCGGGAAGAGGAATGGGGATGGTAAATGCTTACAGCATAATTAAAGAACATGGCGGAAAGTTAGAAGTAATAATGAGTCAGCCGGGAAAAGGAACAGAAATACAAATAGTATTACCAGTAAGCGATATTCAAGAAAAAGCAGAAGTTATGGAATCTAAGAATTCAGATGTTGATATTACCGCAAATATACTTTGGGTTGATGATGATAATTTAATCAGAGATGTTGCAGCCGAAATGCTGGAGGTCCTCGGTCATAAAGGAGATGTTGTTGGAAGCGGCGAAGAAGCCCTAATCAAATTAAATGAAAATAGTTACGATCTTGTTGTTACCGATATTGGAATGCCTGGAATGAACGGCTGGGAACTTGCAGATAAAATACGGGAACTCTATAAAGGTAAAATTAAAGTTGCAGTATTAACCGGCTGGGGAGATCAAATTGATGATGATGAAAAACAACGGCACGGTGTTTCATTCATTATAGGAAAACCTTTTAGGATTGAGCAAATAGAAAGATTAATTACCGAAGCGGTAATATTAGGGAAAGATGATAGATAATTTTTATATTTCTTTGTCATTCATATGCAGTTTATGTCTTTTTTAAATTAATATTTCCATCCTATAACTAGAATTAAATAATGAAAAAAAATCGTCTCTTATTGGTGTTTTTAATTTTTGTTTACGTAATTCTAATATACTCTATGATTGATGCATATTTTGCGATTGCAAGCATGCAGACTGATAGAATGCGGAATCTGCATCTTGTCGCATATACCGAGTCCACACTTGCTGATATACGCATTGAGTTAGAAGAATATTTGTTTCAAAGTAATGATTCCTCGATCCATGATTTTGAAAGTAGTTTGTATATGCTGGACTCAATCTTTTCTAACTTAGAAACTTCCTTATCAAAACTTGCAGGAAAATCTACTTCCGATTTATCACAAAAGATGACTCATAACATAGAACTTGCACGAAACAGTTTGAACTCTTACCAAGATATGGCAGTTGATAGATTTAACGCTGGTATAACTTCGAAAGGTGACGTGCAATTAAAGCAAAATTATGATGCCTCTTATTCAAATGCGGATGAAGCTTTGAGTAATTTAAGAAGAAGTTATCTCTCGTTTATTGATGAAGAAAATAACAACCAAAAACAAATTCATAGAATTAGAATCATCATTAGTTTCCTATTGTTTGCTACCCTTACTTTTTGGATAACATTTTATATGATAAAAAATGAAAAATATAAGAAGCAATTAAAGGAGAGTGAGGAGAAGTATAAAAACATATTCAACAGTTCGCCCCTCGGAATAATACATTTTACAAAGGAAGGAATTATTACCGAGTGTAACCAAAGGTTTTATAGTATTGTAGGAACAGAGCGTAACACTTTGATCGGATCAAATCTGTTTTATGAACTTCACGAAGAAAAGATAATTAACGCTATTAAAGATTCATTGGTAATAGGAAGAGGGTTCTATGAAGATGTCTATAAATCCGCAGTTTCAAATAAAGAGACTTATGTAAGAGGACACTTTAACGGCATCTACAATGATGATAATGAAATAATCGGCGGTGTTGGAATTATTGAAGATATATCAAAGTATAAAGAATTCGAAACAAAGCTTATAGCAACACAAGAACGATATGAAACTTTCATAAACGAAACACATGAAGGTATCTACAGGATGGAATTCAAAGAACCGATACCGGCGAATCTAAGCCCCGAAGAGCAAGCAAAACTTTATTACAAAAACGGGTTTATTGCCGAGTGCAACCAAGCATTTGCAAAAATGTATCAAGCAGAATCACCTGAAGTTTTTATCGGTAAAACTATTGCCGAGCTTCATGACTTAGACTCGTTCCCCGAAAATTTTGATTTGACTGTTGATTTTATCAAAAACAAATACAGGATTGAAAATCAAATTACAGTTGAAAAAGATCAACAAGGAGTTACTCATTATTTCTCAAATAATGCTTTGGGAATTATTGAAGACGGTTACTTTTTTAGACTTTGGGGAACGCAGATTGACATTACCAAGCAAGTTGAAGCCGAAGAAGAAAGAAAAATTCTCTATCGTGCAGTTGAACAAAGCCAGGTTTCAATTGTAATTACAGATACATTAGGCAATATTGAATATGTCAATCCTAAGTTTGAAAAAGTTACCGGTTATACTTACGATGAAGTAATCGGTAAAAATCCGCGCTTTCTAAAATCCGGTTATGATTACGATTCAACATACAAACAATTGTGGACCGCAATAACTTCGGGTCAAACTTGGAGCGGGATTCTTCACAACAAAAAGAAAGACGGCACCTTGTTTTTTGAATCCGTTAATATTTCTCCAATAATAGATGAGGACGGAAAAATTCGTCATTTCGTTGCAGTGAAAGAGGATATTACAGAATTAAGGGAAGCCCAAAACGAATTAAATAACTATAAAGATTATTTAGAAGAGTTGGTTGAAAAAAGAACCGCCGAATTAAAAAGCAGAAATATATTCCTTCGCACTCTTATCGATACAATTCCGAACCCCGTTTTTGTTAAAAATCGAAAAGGCGAGTTCACCGAAGTTAACAAAGCTTTTATCGAAATCTTCGGGAACTCGTTCAATGATATAATCGGAAAAGACATTTACTTCCTGGAAGAAAGAGAAGAGGAAATATCGAAAGCTGAAAATTATAATAGCCAGTTGCTTGAAAATTATGGTACGGTTGTTTACGAGACTACCATAAGAAATAAAAATAATGAAAGAATTCCGGTTATGGTTTACAAAGCTTCATTTGGACCTGAAGGTGGCAAACCGGAAGGTATTGCCGGACTTTTAGTAGATATTTCTGCAACTAAAAGAACACAAGAACAAATGCAAAAAGCATTAGAGCAGCATCGTGAATTAAATGAAATGAAAACCAATTTTATCTCACTTGCATCTCATGAGTTACGAACTCCGCTGACTGCCATCTACAGCTCAACGGAACTAATTGAAAAATACGGGCGAAAGTGGAATGAAGAGAAATACCTTGAGCATATTTCAAGAATTAAATTTTCTGTTGATAATCTAACCGATCTCATGGAAGATTTATTAACACTTTCTCGTGTTGATACCGGTAAAATAGTTTTCAGTCCCCATTCCTTTAACTTACATACATTCATTACAAACAATATTAAGTCATTGGAATCTCTGAAAACAAACAACCACAATTTAGTTGTGAATATTAATCTTAAAAACGAATATAATATTCTTGACGATAAACTTCTGAAATATATAATTCAAAACTTGCTTTCGAATGCGTTGAAATACTCACCTAACGGAGGTGAAGTTAAATTAGAAGTCTTCGAGGATAATAATACAATTAATATCATCGTTGAGGATCAGGGGTTGGGTATTTCACCAGAGGATATGAAAAGTTTATATGAGCCGTTTCACCGGGGTAAAAATGTTGCATTGATCTCCGGAACGGGATTAGGATTATCGATTGTTAAAGAAGCAGTTACTTTGCACAACGGCGAAATAAAAGTTATAAGTGAAGTTAATAAGGGTACACGCTTTGAAATATCATTACCAATTATAGATTAACACGGTCATGAAAAAAAGAATACTAATCATCGAGGATGATAAGGTATTAAGAGAGAATATTTATACGCTGCTTGACGAAGAAGGTTATGATGTGCTCGCTTGCAGTGATGCCGAAACAGGTTATATTGCCGCTCAACAGAATAAAATTGATTTAATTATCAGCGATATAATGCTCCCCGGTTTAAGCGGGTATGAATTACTAGAAAAGCTGAATAAAAGCGGCACAACTACAAAGGTTCCTTTTATTTTTTTAAGTGCAAAAGCAGAAAGACATGATTTACGCTTAGGCATGGAACTTGGTGCTGATGATTATATTTTCAAACCTTTTAAGTCGGAAAATTTACTCAATTCTATCAAGACACGGTTAAAACGTTTTGAGAAGATCAAGCAATTTGCAAACCACGAAAAAAACAATAACCGAGGCAATATAGTCTATTCGTTGGATGACAGGTTGTTTATTGATTCTAAAACCAAAGCAAATTTTATTAAAGTTGGCGATATAAAATATATATCTGCGGATAACCAATATTCTGTTGTACATTTAAATAACATGACTGAATTTCTTTTTCGCAGATCATTAAACAATTGGGAGATTATACTGCCGGAAAACAGCTTTATAAGAATTCATCGGTCTACAATAATTAATCTTGAGCATGTAACTAAAATTGAAAAATCTTTTAACAATAAACACCGAGTTATATTGAATGAAATTGAGACTCCGCTCGAGGTTAGCAAAAGGTACATTGCAAGAATTAAGTCGAAAAGTAAGTGATAAAACTCTCCCGTTTACATCAATATTTTGCCGTTTGCAACAGAATAGGTAATTAAATCAAAATAATATTTTAGATTTACAGTGTTAATAAAGAGTAAGATATGCCTAAAATATTAGTAGTTGAAGACGAAGAAATAGTCCGCACCAATATTGCGGAAATTCTTGAATCGGAAGGGTTTCAAGTTGAAAGTGCCGAAAACGGTATTAGCGCACTCCAGAAAATTGATCTGTTCTTTCCTGATGTTATAGTCTCTGATGTGATGATGCCGGGAATGGACGGTTATGAACTTGTTAAATATATTCAACAGAATCCTCTGACTTCTAGTATACCTATTATACTTCTTACGGCAAGAGCCGATACACAGGATGTCCGACGCGGAATGCAATATGGTGCCGATGATTATATCACAAAACCTTTTAGATCACAGGATTTAATTAATGCCGTAACTACACGCTTGGCAAAACAAAAAAATTATGACCGGAAATTTGAAGAACTCAAATCAAATATTTCGATGTACATCCCGCACGAACTTAGAACTCCTCTTGTCTCAATACTCGGCTTTGCAGATTTGATAATCAACAACCTCGATGATCTTGATAAAGATGAAATTAGACAAATGGCAGGCAAAGTAAAAAATTCCGGTCTGAGGCTTTACGAAAGGATTGAGAAATTTCTTTACTTCTCCGAATTAGAATTAATAAAAACCGACCAAAGATTGTCTGAAGATTGTGTCATCGACCAAACTCTTGTAGAAAGTTTATTGAGTTCCAAATTCAAGGAAAAGAATATCGAATGTATTGAAGTCAACATCGAAAAAGAAAAAATATGCATATCCCATGATTATTTGACAAGAATTTTAATTGAATTAGTAGATAATGCATATAAGTTTATTGAAAAAGATCCCAAAATTATTGTTAACGGAAAAACTAATTTCAGCGAGTACATTATAACTGTTGAAGATAACGGCATCGGTATGAGCGAAATAGAAATTAAGCAGATTTCCGTCTTTAAGCAATTTAACCGAGAAGAGTTTCAGCAGGAGGGAAATGGCTTGGGATTGGCTATTGTAAAATCTATTCTTGATTTAGTAGGCGGCTATTTTGAAGTTGAAAGCAGTCCCGGACAAAGAACTAAATTTACTATTCACATACCTACAAAGTTATAATAACAACTTCTTATACTACGTAAATAACATAAGATTATTTGCTACATATCCAATCACAAATTGAAATAAGTTGTTCATCAACTGTTAAATTGGCTGCGTTAGTTAAAGTCTTTGATTCAAGTTGCGAATAGATCTCTTGTGCCATACTCTTCTCAATTGCAGCACCGACAAAAAAAGTATTTGGATTTAACTTATTTTCAGAAAAAGCTGATCGAATCCTTTCTAAAGCGGTATTTGCGGTTTTCCAATGCTCGTCTGCACCAGCAGGATCAATACCACCTTTCAATTCACCAAGTGCAATGTACTTTTCTGGAGTTTTATGAATTGATGAGCCATTGTTGTTGAATTTAGAAAATTTTCCATCGAATAAACAAAGATCAACATTTTTGGCAATAAATGGTGGGGTAAGATTTAACAGAAGGGTTCTGTTTTTCCTTTTTATTTTCCAGTACAATCCTTTGGTGTTTTCTTCAATAGTTGTGTCGGCGTGAATTCCTTCAATCCAGGTTTTAGATTGTTTATGTAAGTATTTAAACTGCAATCCTTTTAGAGAAAGTGAAGATATTATACCACGAATTAATTTTTTTTCACCTAAATTACCCGCAATATTACGCATTATACCACCAAGAGCATCGCCTTTCGTTAAAAGAAATCTATAAACAAGTTCATCAATAAAGTCATTGCCAGCGGGTTCTAGAAATTTTTCTATTAAGTTGGTTATAGCTTCTGTTTTATCCTTGTTGGATAAATGACCAAGGGCTTTTTCACTTAAACCAGATGCGGTCAACAGGGAAGGATAAATATCTGTAAGGTTCAATAAATCTTTTGGCTTTTTAGCTTTTGTGGCAAGTACCTTTAAACTTTTTGCTTCTTCAATAAATGGAGTCCCTTTTATGTTCTTTTCAAAAGCAATAGAAATAAATCCTTTCCTGGTTGCTTCCTGAGTTGTTACTAAATCCTCCCATTTTTTAATGTGTTCATTATAAGGCATATTATTTCTCCCAAATATAAACGCATTTACGAAGTTCAGAACGCCCGTGCGTTCCCATTTGTTGACTACTATTACCTTTTCCTATAGGTAAGGTCCATATTTTCTTTATTTTAAAACCTATTATTTTTGCAAAGTCTGACAGAATTAGATCAACCGGTATTTCTTCTCCACCGTATCTAACATTATCATTCACCATAACTACAATTCCATCTTTTTTTAATAGGCGATGAAGCTCAAAAATAACAAAAACCATCTCATAGAAATAATTCTTTACCATTCTAGGAATATTTGAATTATTTAATTTACCCAATTCATTCAATTTAGAAAGAACATCATTAATTTCAGACATTGCTGGATGCGAAAAGTAAATGGAATTAATAAAATCAAAATCTGATGCTCGATTTAATTTTTTATAAAGATTTTCTAAGTAATTCAATTTTTCTCTATTCTCAACTGTGCAAGTTAACATCGCTTGCCGAAGTTTTTTAACATCATCATCATTATTATTTAAAAATATTAATTCTAGCGCGTATGTTCTTGTATAATCATATCTATTGCAGTATGGAGGCGATGTCATTACAAAATCAAATGTATTGGAACACATATTCGGTAAAATTTCTAGAGAAGAACCTTTTAGAATTTTGGGGTCAGTCATTAAAATATTTGTTCCCTCTGGGGCAAATAGATCAAAATTCTGATTGGGTGAAAGATCCTCAATAATTTCCTCTATTTTTTCTTTTACAATTAAAATAAAATCAAAAATCTCACCTTTATTAAATTCTGCATTTCCATTAGATCGGTTTGCTCTTGAATCCCATCTTAAATACTGTCCATCTTTTCTTGTATAACTAATTTCTTCTAAAACAGAAAAAGCAGCAAATTTCAGAAGCACTCTTATCGAATTATTATTTATGTTTTTACAACAAATTAGATAGCGATTCAAATTTTTTTCATTTTCCTCAGGAAATGCTCCACGTGTAATAGAGATATGTTTAATAAATGAATCTGTGGATGAAGTTTCATAAAAAGAGTGCCAAAAAGAATTGACTTCATTTTTGAATTCTTCAAGTGACACCTTTTCAGCGGCTAATCTTGCTTGGACATTAAATACACCAATAGGTAGAAGTTCGATTCCGGTGGATAGCCAACCTTTTTCTCTTGCGGCAAATAAAGTAGCTCCAGATCCAGCAAATGGATCTAAAATATGCCCTTTAGAGGGGTGGTATTTTTCAATGAAATAATTTATTAATTTTTTTGAAAATCCTTCTTTATACTTAAACCATCTGTAAAATGGTTCTTTTTTATTAGCTTGAAAACTAACTAATGTTCTGTTTAGAGTATAGTCGGTTTCAATTAAATCTTTATATTGATCAAAAAGCTTTTCTCTTTCTGTTGGGAAAAGTACTTGTTTACTTACATAACTTAAACTAGTTTCAGACATTGTAAATCCTGTTAACTTCATATGCTTACAATAAATTTAACATAAATTTGCCAAAAGTACTGAATAAGATTTCAGAAAACATAAATCACAATAACCTTTCCTCGAAACTTCGTTTTAAGTGCGAATTTTTCCCCAAATGTGAAACCTCTCACTAAACTTGTTCCGTTTTCTTTCGATAATTAGATAGAGGTAAGTAGATTTATTTCTCTGCCAACTTTATAGAAATTATATTGTGTATGATTCTGCAAGAACAAATACGAAACGATGACTACAAACAAATTTTTAAATTTGCTCCTTCCGCTATTATAGAAATTGATGATTCTGGGTGTATTCTGAATTATAATTTATCCGCAGAATCACTTCTTTCCCAAATAACAAAAGAAATACGAAATACGAATTTAATTGATATTGCATCTTCTGAAAGTAGAGAAAAAATATCGGGGATAATCAGTCATTTGCTTAAAAGTAAACTTGAAGGGTTTACAGGGTTAGAAGCTGAGTTTGAATCACATGACTTATCAATTCTTACCTTGCTGCTCAGATTTTCGGTGATAGAGTCAACCCCGGAAGATGAAAAGAGAATTTTTGTTACTCTTGAAGATATTTCAAAATATAAAGAAGACCAGCAGTACTATCGCCGCTATTTCGAAGAGATTCAAATTACACGAGATGACTTGGAAGTAAGAACAAGCGAATTGGCAATGCTGAATGAAAAACTTCGGCAGTCCGAGATTGAACTTGAAAAGATGAATAAAAACAAAGACCGTTTCTTTTCAATCATCTCTCATGATTTGAGAAGTCCTTTCAATTCGCTTCTTGGCTTAACAAGATGGATGATGGAAGATTTTGATAGTTTCTCAAGAGAGGAAATAAAAGAATCTGTTACAAATCTTTACCAGGTTTCCGAAGGACTATTTCATTTGTTGGAAGATCTGTTGGATTGGTCGAGAATACAATTCAACAGGATAGATTTTCAGCCTGAAGTCTTTAATCTGCACAATGTAATCACACGAGTATTGACATCATTAAAACCGGTAGCTATTGAAAAAAATATTAATGTTGTAAACCTTGTTTCGAAGAATTGTACTATTAACGCAGATCAGCATATGATACAGGCAATTATTCGAAATCTTGTTAACAATTCTATTAAGTTTACCCCGCATTTCGGTCTAATAAAAATTACAGCCGGCTTCGATTTGGAAGACCTGATAATTTTAGTCGAAGATACCGGGATAGGTATGACAAGTAGAACTCTTCAAAATTTATTTAAGCTTGAATCCAAGATTACTACTAAAGGTACGGAAGGTGAGTCTGGGACCGGGCTTGGTCTTTTAATCTGCAGAGAATTTGTCGAAAAGCACAACGGTAAAATTTGGGCAACAAGCGAATTAGAAAAAGGGAGTAAATTCTTTATTCGCATACCTCTCGAACCTAAGATAACTACTAATTGATGGTTCAGCCAATCATTCGTTAACTTTAACAACAATAAAAACAAAATGTTTTTTCTTAGTTTGAGTTGTAGTTTTTGGCTTTTAAAAAAGCTGCCGGTATTTTACCGGCAGCTTTAAGAGGGCTGGGAGGGTATTCACATGAAAGAACTAATTATATACTAATCTTCCGTTTCCTTTACCGTTGCCTGAAGAACTCTCTGTGTGTTTTGGTTTATGATGAGTATGTTCTTCCGGTTTCCTTGCCGGTGAAGATGAGCTGCTGCTAATCCTAAATCTTGTAATTAAGTTTTGTAAGTTGTCCGTCAACCTGTTTAAGTCTTCCGCTGCTCTTGCTATTTGTTGAGTGCCGGCGGCAGACTGCTGTGTTACACTACTTATTGATTCAATATTCTTACTAATCTGCTCTGCAGCAGATGACTGCTCTTCGCTTGCAGATGCAACTTGATTTATTTCATCGCTTACAGATTTTACTGTCTTATCAATATTTAATAATACTTCTTCAACTTGTGCATTAAGATCTATTCCTTTAGCAACAACTTTACCAGCAACTTCCATAGATTCGTTAGCTTCTTTCGCTTCACCTTGGATTTGTTTAATTGTCTCGGCTATTTCTTTGGTTGCTTTTGTTGTTCTTTCAGCAAGTTTACGAACTTCGTCTGCAACGACGGCAAAACCACGACCTTGTTCACCGGCACGGGCTGCTTCTATCGCTGCGTTTAGTGCTAGTAGGTTTGTTTGATCTGCAATATCATCGATAACTTGAGCAATCTCACCGATTTGATCTGTTTTATTAGCAAGAGAACTAATTACTCTTGCTGTTCCTTGTGCCGATACGGAAATTTCATTCATTCCTTCCTTGGCTCGTGTAATGTTTTCAACACCGGTCTTGGTAAGTTTGCTTGCATTAACGGAACTTTCCGAAGCAACGTTAGCATTCTTGGTAGTTTGCAGAATAGTAGTAGTCATTTGTTCAACAGCGGAAGCGACTTCGGTAGCTTGAGCAGATTGTTCTTGAGCACCTGCAGCCATTTCTTCAGAAGAAGAAGAAATCTCACTGCTTGCGCTTGCCGTTGCATAAACAGCTTCAGAAAAATTTTGAACTAACATCGATAAAGATTCACCTAATTTATTAATGCTGTCCTTAATTAATTGATGTTCTCCTTTATAATCTCCTTTGACTCTTTCGGTAAGATCACCTTCTGCAAATTTACCAAGTACAACTGCCCCTTCCTTTATTGGAGCTGTTAGATAATCAAAAGTGGAATTAAATCCGTTCACAATTTCCTTATAAACACCTTTATGTTTTTCTTTGTCAACTTTTTCAGATAGGTTTCCTTCTTCTGCCGCAGTTGATAATAATCGTGTATCTTGAGATAATAAAATTAAGCTATGTTTTATTTCTTGAACGGAATTACCCAGTGTATCTTTATCAGAGAGTATTTTAACATCTGCAGTTATATTTCCTTTAGCAAATTCTGATACAGTTACTGACTGATCATAAAGCCCGTCTTTAAGTTTCTTTAAGGATTTACCTAGTTCACCAAATTCATCATCCCTGTTAACAACTATTTCGTCCGTTAGTATTCCTTTCGATAGATTTGTTAGATTATTTATATACCTAAACAAATCAATAAGTACGTTTTGTTTTAATAGATAAACTATCATTATCCATACTGCTACAGCTAAAAACAATACGAGAATCAACGCACCTATTCGTTCATTCACAATTGCTGTATTTGTTTCGGCTAAAGAATATTTTAAACTCATTACTGCATATACATCCCCGGCATTCCCGTCGTGACAATCCAAGCAAGAAGGTTCTGCAAGCAATGTTGTTATTGAGTGGAAAACCGGTATATCGTTAAATTCTTCTTCTGCAAAATAGTCTTCTTTTGACTTGATAACCTCTCTTTCAAGTTGGTTCATTTGTTTTGATCGAGATTCATCAATTATTTCGGTGGGAATGATTCTTACCTCGGACAGATTATTTAGATGTTTTATTCTTTCTTTAAAAGGTTCAACATCCGTAATACCTTCTCCCATTGAATACAAAATGGAGTATTTCATTGTTTCGCCGACTTCACATGTTATTTCTTTTGCACTTTCCAGTTTTGAGTTTTGTGAATAATAAAGTACAAAGATTAATAAAATGCCGAGGACAAATATTAATCCGGCGGCAACTTTATATGATATTTTTTTTGAAACAGATTTTGAAACATCAAAGAGTTTCATAAGTACCTCTTATTGCTTTATTTATTTGAATGTTATTTCAATTCGCATGAATTTACAGAACGAAAAACATGTCCATTAAATTATTAGTTAAAATCTAAAATTATTCAAAAATTTATTTCACAGTTTTATTATCGTAGTAACGATTGATAATTTTAGTAATCTTGTATTAAACGGGCAAATTATGTGCTTAAGCGGGGTTGAAGGATAAAGTCATAGTTAATACAATTCAAAACATAAATTACGAATGTTAACCTAATTACTTTTTTGAAAAATATGGATGATATGAATACTTTAAATCTATTAGTGATAAAGACACTGCCGGCAATCAGCCGGCAGTTTCGGGGTAGGAGACCATATTGAGGTTACTAACTATATACTAACCGACCATTTCCTTTTCCGTTACCCGAAGAACTTGGTGTATAGCTTTGTTGATGATGATCAACATGTTCCTCGGATTTCTTTATTACAGTTGATGCTGAATTACTGATCTTAAATTTACTGATCAAGTTTTGCAGATTTTCGGTTAACATGTTAAGATCTTCCGCAGCTCTTGCTATTTGTTGTGTACCAGCTGCCGATTGTTGTGTTACACTGCTTATCGATTCAATATTCTTGCTAATCTGTTCTGCGGCAGATGACTGTTCTTCACTTGCAGATGCAACTTGATTAATAACGTCAACAACGCTCTTAGATGATTCAATGATTTTGCGTAGAGCTTCACCGGCTTGATTTGCTAATTCTCTGCCTTTTTCAACTTCAGCAGTTCCCTCTTCCATAGATTCAACGGCACCGCCGGTTTCTTTTTGAATTGTAGAGATCATACTTGCAATTTCTTTAGTTGCTTTTGTAGTGCGTTCAGCAAGTTTACGAACTTCATCTGCAACAACTGCAAATCCTCTTCCTTGCTCCCCTGCACGGGCAGCTTCAATAGCAGCATTTAGTGCAAGCAAGTTTGTTTGGTCTGCTATGTCATCTATTACTTGAATAATTTCGCCGATCTTATCACTACTCTTGCCTAGATCCTTAACTGTACCTGCAGCTTTTGAAACAACTTCGGAAATTCTATTCATACCGTTAACTGTATCCTGAACAACTTTTCCACCTTCGGTCGCCATATCACCGGCAGATTTTGCCTCCTGGTTTGCTTGTGAAGCATTCTTTGTTGTTTCAAGTATAGTAGATGTCATTTGTTCAACTGCTCCGGCAACTTCTGTAGCTTGCGCAGATTGTTCTTGTGCCCCGGCTGCCATTTCTTCTGAAGATGAAGATATTTGACTGCTCGCACTTGCGGTTGCTGCAACTGCTTCAAATACATCACTAATTACTTTTTCTAATGAATCGCCGAGTTTATTAATACTGTCTTTAATTACTTTATGATCATTTTTATAATCGCCGGTTACACGCGTGGTTAAATCTCCGTTAGCCATTATTTCCAATACTCGCGAACCTTCTTGAACAGGAGCAATTACTTCATCCAAAATTCCGTTAACACCAACTACTAATTGGCTCCAAGTTCCTTCAAATTTCTTCTCATCACCACGGCTGCTTAATCTTCCATCTTTTGCATCTTCAATTAAACCGCTCATTTCATCTGAAAGCATACGGACTTTATCTCGCACTCCTTCGTAAGCATCTATTCCGGACTGTGTTTTGTAAATCATTTCATCTACTGTATTTGCCAAACCACCGATTTCATCTTTTTGATCAAAATTTAGAGGTTTTGTTGATTTTTCAACTTTTACTTTTAAGTCACCTTTTGCCATTCCAATTAAACCATTGCCTAAGTTTGTTAAACATACATCTTTTAATTGAGTTACTCTCGATAATACTTCGTTGATCGGTTTACTTAATTTATTTGCCGTGAAAAAAGTCAGCAATACTGCAATTATTATCGAGACAAATGTAATTACTAAAACTAATGTAGAGGTTAAATTAAAAGATGCAGACATTTCCTTTGCAGCTACGTTAACATTTTCTTTTGTGTGTGATGATATATCTGTTATTCTATTTTTAACATCAGAGAGTATAGGTGTAATTCGATTTTCAAAATATTCAACTACCTTAACTTGTTCTTCGTTGGCTAATATATAATTGTTTACTATTTCTGCAGACTCGTGTAGCATGAGATGTTGTTCCCCTAACTCGTGCCATTCTTGTGATGATATACCTTCTGGTGGCTGACTTGCATAATACCATTCTCCAAATGAACATTTTCTGGGGTCTAATTGTCCTGTAAATTTTCTATTTGATGCAATAGAACCTAATAGTTGTTTGCTCCAGTCTAAGTGATCAGCTATCTTAATCTCTAAGAAGTTTGCCGTTGTGAAATCATGAACAACTTCATTTGCATTTTTCTCTAAGCTGCTATTATTTGTATAAATAAATGAGGCAAATACAATTAGTAATAGGATTACTATACTGTAGCTAAACAATATCTTGTTACGAATACTAAAATCATTGAATTTTTTCATTTTGTTCTCCTTCAATCTATTATTTTGTTAGTTAGAAATTTCTTCAAGTAATTCTTTTTCATCTTTCTTTAGAAGAGCATCAAGATCAAGGAGAATAATTATTCTGTCTTCAAGTTTTGCAACAGATGTAATAAAATCGCTGTCAATTTGTGATACTAATTCCGGGGGATTTTCAATTATATCTTTGGATATCCGGAGCACTTCATTTACCTCATCAACAATAAACCCGACAATATTTCCAATAATATCAACAACCACAATTCTTGTTTTAGCATCATGCACTTTTCCTTCTATGGTAAGTCTTTTTCTTAAATCAATTACGGGTATAATTCTACCGCGCAGGTTTACAACCCCTTCAACGAAGTCCGGTGAATTAGGGACTTGAGTAATTTTCAGCATACGGTTGATTTCCTGTACTTTCAAAATATCGATGCCGAATTCTTCTTTACCAACTTTAAAACTGACTAACTGAATCAGTTCTATGTTTTCTTTTCGATTTACCGCAACTTCCATCTATACCTCCTATTAGTTAAATCATTATTTGCAAGAATAATTGCGAATTTTTTGTTTCTGATTTTATTATCGGATAGAGAAATACGAACATTTAGTATTTATGTATTAAGCGGAAATATTTTGTAATTAAGCGGGTTTATAAGAAGAAATGACTAATTAATGATTAGATATATTCAAAGAATTTGATGCATTAATAATTTTGATAATTATAACACGTTGCTCGACACTGGTTATTGACCCTCAAGTTTGCGGCTGAGTGATGTTACAGCAACCCTCAAGGTCAAAAGCAAGTTACCCTGAGGGTTACAAATGGTACTAATAAAGTGGTATAGAAACTTTACATGAGGTATATTTTCTTAATTCACTCTTAATAGTTATTGAACCACCCAATATATTAACTATTTTACTTACGATTGCAAGTCCCAATCCCAAACCTGATTCGTAAAAATTCTTTTGATCAAACCTACCGAACGGCTCAAGCGAATTAAGTTGTTGTTCCGACAATCCGTACCCGGAATCGTTAATTACAAAAACATATTGATTTTCGATTTGACTCCCCTTCAAATGAACTTCTTTATCGTTCTGTGAATACTTCAACGCATTTTCAAGAAGTTCTTTAAAGATAGTCTCAATAAAAAGCTCATCAATATCAAAGGAGACAGGCTCAAAATCCAATTTAACACGATTTTTAGGTTTTAACTTTTCATCAATACTGCCGAGTATATGTCGAATTCTTTGTTCGCTTAGATTAGACGGGCTGTTAGCTTTAAGTTGCTCGCGGTTTCCTTCACGGAAAAAGAGTAAGTCTTTATAGAACAAAAACTTTTCAATTTTTTGGTGAAGTATTTTTCCGTTTTTATTAATAAGACCGGCCAATTCCTTAATTACTTCAACATCATGTTCTTCTTGCAGCATCTCCGAAAAGCCGAGAATCGGAACAAGAGGGGTTCTTAATTCATGAGGTATTTTTGAGGAGATCTCATCTCGCAGAGTATTTGTTTTTTGTTTTGTCAACTCAACTTTTTTTAATCTTACTCTTACTGCATCAAGTAAGTCATCAATTTGGAAAGGTTTAACAAGGTAATCATCTGCACCAAGTTTCATTCCCATTCTAATGTTTTGATGTTCGGCTTTTGCACTTAGAAATATAACCGGAGTAGTAATCAGCTCATCATGTTTCATCAATTCTTCAATAAATTGGAACCCATCCATCTTTGGCATCATTATATCGCTTATAATTAAATCAGGAGAATGGTTCTTTGCTAAAGCAATACCATCTAAACCGTTTTCAGCCGAAATGATTTCGAAGTTTTCAGCTTCCAATATATCGCTGATATTATTTCTTAAGTAACTATCATCTTCTACAATAAGTATTTTATAATTCATATATGAATTTCCTGTAAAAGCAATGTTAATTTTATAAACAATTTATTATCGCTCCATTCCTCAAAAACTTTATAAAAAATGTATTCGATGGTAAATCGGTGTTATTAAACGGGATATATTTCCCCAATTATGCAAATCGGGTTTTAAATTTTGTGCCGTATCTTTTACTGACAATAAAGGGTTCAACTTCGTCTTTTATATGAATTAGATAAGATGACTGATGAAATTTTTCAATTTTCGAAATGTGTTCTGTATTAATAATTGCAGAGCGATGTATACGTATAAAAAATTTTTCGGGCAATTTCTCTTCCCATTCATTTAACGAAGCTCTTTGTAAATAGTTTTTTCCGTTCCGGAATTTAAATCTTATATAGGGTGTTTCGGCTTTGAGATATTTCAAGTCTTGTAATGAACATAATTGTGACTTACCCGCAAAAGTAAAAAGGATTTTATCATCAATATCACAAACCTTTTTTTCATTGTTTAGGCTGTAATTTCGTTCAGTTATAACTTGATAGAATTTTTCAAGTCTCAGTTTTATCGAATTCAGTAAATCTGGAATATCGAAAGGTTTAAAAATATAATCATCAGCACCAAGCATCATTCCTTTTCGTATATCCTCTTTCTCAACTTTTGCGGTTAGAAAGATAAAAGGAATTTTTTTAGTTTTTTCATTTTTCAAAACGGTTTCTAAAACTTGGTACCCATCTTTATTCGGAATAGCAATATCACAAATAATCAAATCGGGCAGCCAATTAATTGCTTTTTCAATTCCGTCATTTCCTTCGATAGCTGTTTGAACTACGAAATTTTCTTCGAACAAGATTTCTTCAATGTTCTTAAGCAGAACAGTATCATCTTCTATAACCAGGATTTTTGTTTTATTATTCATAAAAATTTATAGGTATGTTTACATTAAATGTTGTCCCAATATCTTCCCGGCTATTTACGGATATTTCCCCTTCCATAGTTTCTAAAGCAATTTTCACGATATTCAAACCAAGCCCTGTACCCTGGATACCTACAGAGTTTTTAGTTCTGTAAAATGCATTGAAAATATATTTGATTTCGTCTTCTGGTATACCCAATCCTTGGTCACTGATAGAAATAAATAATTTTCCTTGGTTGCATTTTGCAATTAATTCAACCTTACCACCGGCAGGGCTGTATTTTACTGCATTAGTTAATAAATTTACTATTATATGACGAAGTAATTTTTTGTCAATATAGATTTTGTGTTTTATACAATCGATATCTAAAAGTAACCGGTGTTTTTCTGTTATTTGAGATTTTATTTCATCAACAAATGAATTGATCAATTCATTAATGTCACTTAATCCCGGGTTGTTTTTCAGAATTTCTCTATCCGCACGGCTGATTGTAAGCACATCATCCAACATTTTTGTGAGATATGATATTGTTGATTCAATTCTACGATAATGCTGTTTGAGTTTTTCTTCACTCCAATTTTGAGAGTATCTTTCAATCATTTGAGAAGAAGAAAGTAAAGCAGAAAGCGGAGTTCTGAATTCATGTGAGACTGTCGCAATAAAACGAGTTTTTAATTCGTTAATTTCTTTTTCTTTAGAAAGTGATTCTTCAAGTTGTTTTTCCAGAATTTTCCCTTTTTCAAGTTGTCGGCGTAATTCAAAATTAGCATTGTCTAATTCCATCGTTCTTTGTTCGACCAGTTCTTCTAAGTTTTCACGATATTTCTTTAATTCAGCCTCATTCTCAACTTTATCTGTAATATTTTCCTTTGTAGCAATAAAATGTGTGATTTTCCCTTCTTCATTCTTTATTGGAGAAACAATACTGGAATCCCAATACAGCTCACCATTTTTCTTTTTGTTATGAAATACACCAGCCCAGGTTTCACCGGCGGTAATTGTTAACCACATATTTTTATAAAATTCATCCGACTGTTTTCCTGATTTTAATATTCTCGGATTTTGTCCAACAATTTCATCATAAGAATAACCCGTGACCTTAGTACACATCGGGTTGACATATTCAATTATTCCATCCGGGTTTGTAATTACAATGCTAACCGGGCTTTGTTCAACTGCAAGAGAATGTTTTATAAGCTCTCGTTCCGCTTTCTTCTTCGCTGTTATATCATGAACTATTGAATGTAAATACTTTTTATTATTTATAAAAATATTACTGCTATATACTTCAACATCAGCATTTGTTCCATCAGCTTTCCTATGCTTAAATTCAAAATAAATCTTTTCGGCTTCAATAGCACGCTGCATTTCCTTTTTAACTTCCCCTTCAGTTAGAGTGTTTATTTCAGAGATTTTCATCTTTTCAAGTTCTTCAACCGACCAACCGTAAAATTTAGCCGCTGCTAAATTTGCATTAATAATACGCCCGGTATTTGGGTCAATAATAAATTTTACAGCCGAATGGTTTTCAAATAGATTTCTGAATTTCTCTTCACTGCTTCTTAATACTTCACTAGCTCTTTTCCTATTAAGGAAAGCTGATGAAAGCAGCATAAAATTTTTAATTACCTGATCAAGAGTTTTGGTTTGATTTGAGCTAACTGAAAGTAGAGAAGTTCCATATAACTTTCCTTCTAAAACATAAGCAACAGCGATAAAGTGTTTTGCTTTTAGCAATGCTTGTATTGCCGAAGCTGCCGGGCGCGGGATAGCCCCAAGTATAGCATCATATAAGTTATCAAATACTTTATATGTATTATTGATCATGTCAGTATAAATTTCGTCACTAACTTTTGAAGAAGTTTGGTTTACATGTCGACCGAGAATCTTAACAATTTTATCTAATAGCCCAGGCTCCATATCAATTTGACGAGGAGTTAATGTACAATCATGAGGATCATATTCTGAAAAAATTGAAAGATCAGCTCCCGTTAGCTCTTTGATTTTTTGATTAATGAATTTTTCAACATCTTCATGTTTTTTATATAGAGAAAGATCAATTGCCATTTGATTAAGTTTTTTCAGCCCGGAATTTTGTCGTTCTAATAATTCCTCAGCTTTGATTTTTTCGGTGACATCTTTGCCGAATATTACGATACCTTGAATTGATTTGTTCTCAAGCAAATTATTCACAATTGCTTCAATATATACATAATTCCCATTATTCTGCTTTATTCTAAAAAGGGTAGGAATTCCCTTGTTTGTTCTTGCCTTAACGTCATTTAACTCTCTTCGAAAATATATTACATCCTCCTGATGAATAAATTCTTCCGGATTTTTACCGATTATTTTTTCATCAGCAAACCCCAGCAATTTATGTGCTGAAGGGCTTTGGAATTTTATTCGTTCATCTAAATCTATTATCAAGATAATATCACTCAAACTTTGGATGATGGTTCTAAACTTTTCTTCGCTTTCGAGCAAGGCAACTTCAGCCTTTTTCCGCTCTGTTATATCTTGAACAAAAGAATATGATAACATTTTATTGTCGTACTCAAAATAATTTAGGGTGACTTCAACCGGGAACTGTCTTCCGTCTTTTCGCTTATGAATGGAGGTCATTGTCGAGTAGGTATTGTTTTTTACTTTCTGTCTGTGTTTTTTGAAACTCTCTAATGTAAATTGTTCATCGATCTCAAATAAGGATTTACCAATTAGTTCTTCATTAAAATATCCTAGGCTTCGGCATGCATGATCATTAGCATAGTGAATTTTCCCTTCTTCATCAATTTGGAAAATACCCAAGTTTGCTTTATCAATTGCATATTGTGTTATTCGCAGTCTTTCTCTTGCTTTCTTTCTTTCGGTAATATCTTCAGCAATACCAACGACAACCCTTTGACTATTTATTGTCATTAGTTGTGTTTTAATCTCAGTAATAATTTTAGCACCATCTTTACGTGTAAGTGTAAATTCATCCGGACCTGTACGTTTGCCAATAACATTAAGTGCCAATAGTTTCCTGGCAGTAATAACATCATCTGGAGACAATATATTCAACTTCAAAAAATTCTTACCTATTAATTCTTCGGCCTTAAAACCAATAATAGTTTCCGCTGCTTTATTACCGTAAAGAAATTCACCAGTAACAGTTGAATAATATACACCGATCGGTAAGTTATCTAATAAAGAACGGAATTTTTTTTCGCTTGCTGTAAACTCAAGATTTCTATTGGCTACTTTTTTATAAGATCTTCTCATAAGAAAGTAAATCAATATTGCTGTACCAGTAACAAAAAAAGTACCTTTAATTAATTGATAATATTCAATTGAGTTAACGTCTTGGAAAGTGTTGAAAATAATTTTATCAGAGTAGACAATCCATAAGAATGATATTGCTAAGTAAATAATTGCAATTTTTAAGTAAGGTCTATCTGAAGCTGAAAGGGTTTTGAAAAAGTTAATAATATTTTTCATAAGCAGAATATTTAAGTCTTTTGAGTGCAATATTTGCTGTTAAATCAGAGAGTTAGATAAAAAATAATCTAATTTTTGTATTGTAAAGCGATAAAACACCCCCCATCCAAGATAATAAGACTATTGTGTCAAGTTAATAAATATTCTCTTAATTGCAAAGTGATTTAGGGCATAAAATTACTGTAAGTAGTGTACTTGATAAAGAGATTACTATAATCAAGCCGCCGGTATTTTACCGGCAGCTTTAAGAGGGCTGGGAGGGTATTCACATGAAAGAACTAATTAAATACTAATCTTCCGTTTCCTTTTCCGTTGCCCGAAGAACTCTCTGCGTGTTTTGGTTTATGATGAGTATGTTCTGCGGGTTTTCTTATTTGTGAAGATGAACTGCTGCTAATCCTAAATCTTGTAATTAAGTTTTGTAAGTTGTCGGTTAACCTGTTCAAATCTTCGGCAGCTCTTGCTATTTGTTGAGTGCCGGCAGCAGACTGCTGTGTTACACTGCTTATCGATTCAATATTCTTACTTATCTGTTCTGCTGCAGATGACTGCTCTTCACTTGCTGATGCAACTTGATTTATTTCATCGCTTACCGATTTAACGGTTCTGTCTATATTTAATAATACTTCTTCTACTTGTGCATTAAGATCTATTCCTTTAGCAACAACTTTACCAGCAACTTCCATAGATTCGTTAGCTTCTTTCGCTTCACCTTGGATTTGTTTAATTGTCTCGGCTATTTCTTTGGTTGCTTTTGTTGTTCTTTCAGCAAGTTTACGAACTTCGTCTGCAACGACGGCAAAACCACGACCTTGTTCACCGGCACGGGCAGCTTCAATAGCAGCGTTAAGAGCCAGTAAGTTTGTTTGATCGGCAATATCATCGATAACTTGAGCAATCTCACCGATTTGATCTGTTTTATTAGCGAGAGAGCCGATTACTTTTGCAGTAGATTGAGCAGAAGCAGTAATTTCATTCATTCCTTCTTTGGCTCTGGTAATGTTTTCAACACCGGTCTTGGTAAGTTTGCTTGCATTAACGGAACTTTCAGAAGCAACGTTAGCATTCTTGGTAGTTTGCAGAATAGTAGTAGTCATTTGTTCAACAGCGGAAGCGACTTCGGTAGCTTGAGCAGATTGTTCTTGAGCACCTGCAGCCATTTCTTCAGAGGAAGAAGAAATCTCACTGCTTGCGCTTGCGGTTGCTTGAACGGCTTCGGTAACTTGAGTAAGCATCTGATGAATATTTTCTAATGCCGAATTGAAGCCAAGGAAAAGACGACCGATATCATCATTTTCGTTTTCGGGTTTAACTTTTACGGTAAGATCACCATCGGCAAATTTCTGCATTTCATCGGAAAGGATTTTAGTATTTCTCGATAAGTATTCCTGATATTTTTGGATTTCAGTCTTAGCAGAGTTAGCTTCTTCGGCTGCTTTTTCTGCTTCACTACTTTTTTGCTTAACATCTTCCATTGATTGTTTAATATTTTCGACCATTTTATTGAATTGCTTTGAGAGCATTCCTAATTCGTCTTCGGAATTAATTTCAACGGAAACATTAACATCTCCGCCGGCTACTTTAGCTGCGGCACTGTTGAGTTTATTAATTGGTAAAGAAATTTTTCGGGCTATATATAGACCAACTAAGACAGCAATGAGGGAAGCTAACAATAAGAAGTAAATAAATTGTGATTGGATGCTGCTTATTTCAGCTTCGACATCATCAACATAAATACCGCTTCCAACGACCCATTCCCATTCTTTTAATCCTTTAACATATGAGATTTTGGCAACTGGTTCGCTAAATCCGGGCTTTGCCCATCGATAATCTACAAATCCTGATCCTTCGCGCTTTACAACTTCAACAAATTTTACAAACATCAAAACGCCGTCCGGATCTTTGTAATTATCGAGGATTCTCCCTTCCATATCTTTATTCATCGGGTGCATAATCATTTTGTGCGCATAATCATTCACCCAGAAATATTCGTTTTCATTATAACGCAACTCACGGAGCATGTTACTGGCACCTAATTTTGCCTCTTGAGTAGTAAGTTCGCCGGCTTTTACCATTTTATGGTAGTTCTCAAGAACGTTATAAGCGACCTCGACTGTATGTTTTACGTTCTCCTTTTTATTGAAATAAAGAGCATCACTGATAACCGGTACCAAGAATAGGAAGAATACCGCATATATTGTTACCAGGATGGTTAATGAAAGTGCTATTATCTTATAGAACACCTTCCAATTGTTAATGTTAAGTAATTTCATTTATGTTCCCTACAAATAAATTTGTAATTCCTATCTATTAATTAAAAGAAGAGATAAACTGCAGTTAATATTCTCAGGTTACCTACTTCCTGACTATTGCTGACTTTTCCTTTAGCATCAGAAATTCCGTAAGCGGCAACAGTATATTCAACTTCGCCCGCAATTCTGAATTGATCTATATTAAAAATTACTCTCGGTGAAATTCTGTATAAATATTCTATGTTTAATCCGCGTGAATAGCTGGTGGATATTTCTTTGTCTGAACCTTTATTACTTGCAAAACCTGCAAACAGACCGACCTCGGTTTTCTTTCCATATGCGATGTCTGTCCAAAAAGAAAGCATGTTAAGAGGTGTATATTTTTCTATTCCGGTAATTGGGTCTTTTTCATATACAGCATAACCGCCGATCATAAGTAAGTCGTTTAAATTGCCCCCGTAAGTGCCGTGCACTTTAATCGAAAAATCATTTTGGTGGTACTTGCCGAAGATAATTCCTGCAAAGCTTGAGATTGTTTCATCTGTAGCAATGTTTTCTTCGGTGACTAATCTTGGACGTAGAGTTTTGTAATCAGCACCAAAACCAAAAAGTAAATTGGGAAATTCAAACATTGTCTGAAGATGAAGTCCCGGGATTACTGCATTCCTTAAATATGAAGATGATGTTCCGCTAGGACCCGGACTTGAAAAGTCTCTTTGTGTATAAGCAGTTGCTGCTAAACTCAGTAAACCGAAATTATGTTTTAATCTTACCTGCGGATTACGTGAAAACGGTTGAAACGGGATACCGGTATTGAATGAAACTACATTAGCGAACACTTCTGTAACAAACATTGGATGCCAATACTGACCTGCGAGCAGACTCGTATTTTCCCATTGCAGTTTGACGAAAGCCAGACGTAATCGGAATCCGTTTATATCCGCGTTAGTATGCCCGAAAAATTCAGCTTCCATTACACCAGAAGTAGATGCGCCTAAAGCATCCGGACCGGTAATTGTTCCTTTAACACGCGATTGAATCGACAGAATATTAAAATTAGGCTGTGCGTTGATGTCTTTATTATTTTCATCAAATAATTTGTTTTCAGGGAATAATAATAAGTGACCTTCGCGAACACTTACGGTTTGCCTGGAATCGTAAATTATATCGGTTTTTACATACCCGCTCAGAGAAAATGAAATCTTTTTCCCTTCTTGTGCGAAAAGAGATGAAACAATCATCATAATAACAAACGAAATTAAATTAATTTTCTTCATTCTATTTTTCCTTAATTAAGAGATTTCCTGCAATATTTCTTTTTCATCTTTTTTTAACAAGTTATCCAAGTCAAGTAGAATTATTATTCTGTCTTCAAGTTTTGCAACCGAGGTAATGAAATCACTATCAACTTGAGAAACAAGTTCAGGCGGGTTCTCTATAATATCTTTGGAGATTCTCAGAACTTCGTTTACCTCGTCTACGATAAAACCGACAATATTACCGAGAATATCTACAACTACTATCCTTGTTTTATTATCGTGAACTTTACTCTCGATTGAGAGTCGCTTCCTTAAATCAATAACCGGAATAATTCTTCCTCTGAGATTTACAACTCCTTCAACAAAGTCGGGTGCATTAGGCACTTTAGTAATTTTCAGCATCCTGTTGATTTCTTGTACCTTAAGAATATCTACACCAAATTCTTCGGTGCCGACTTTAAAACTTACGAGTTGTAGTAAATCAGAAATTTCTAATTTCTGCGCTTCCATATAGTCTCCTTTTGTAATTACAGTGATGAATTCTACTACTATTATCGAATTTTTTATTGTAAAATTAATAAGAATGTTGTAAGCGGACTAATTACGGTTTGAAAGAATGAGCGCTTTGAATTAATGTTAATGTAAACTTAACTGTATAATTATAATTCAATTGTTGGTTTCGGGGAAACAGACGGAAATGTTAATTTAATAACAGTTCCAACTTTTTTTCTGCTTTCAATACTAAATTTTCCTCCTAATATTGATGTCAGCTTATGAGAAATAGTAATTCCCAAACCACTTCCTTCGTATCTCCTTGTATAAAATTCATCTTCTTGTTGGAATGGTTCAAGTATTTTTTTAAGACTCGAGTCTTCAATTCCGTTACCGGTATCTGTAATTTTAATTTCGGCTTCATTTAATTCATTCAGGCAAGACTCGATTTTAACACTACCTTCAGAAGTGAATTTTATTGCATTATCTACAAGTTCGCAAATAATTTTCTCAAATTTAACCCAATCTGTTTTTATAAATAAACTGCGGTCTTTTGTATCAATAACAAAATTCAGATTTTTTCTTTCAGCATCGTCAATTCTTTTATTATAAACACTTTGCAATACTTGGTTGCAGTTTATTCTAACTATTTCAAGTTCATATTCACCTGATTCGATACCGGCAAGTTCGATAATATTGCTGAACAGGCTTATTAGTTTGCCCAGTATCTCCTTAACCGATGTGCTTATCTGCGAGACGGTTTCAAAATCTTTTTCGTTTATTGCATCTTCAATAATTTCCGTGTAACCCATCATTGCATTAGCGGGTGTTCTCAGCTCATGGGACATGTTGTGCAATATCAAAGTTTTGAGACGGTTTAATTCTTTCTCTTTTACGTATGCAGACTCTAAGTGCCGTTCATACTTTTCTTTGGCGGTAATATCATGAAGTGTTATAATATAAAATCTTTCTTCGTCCAATTTATCTTCAACAAACGTAGTACTGATTTCGAAATGCTTATCCGTTCCAGTTTGATGATAACTATCTGTTAAGTACTTCACTTTGGATGTTTCGATTACCGATATAGAATCATTGATAATTTCCAAAGCTTTGGGATCGAGATGATCATCAATCTTTATTTTCTCATAATCTTTAATGCCGATATTGAATAGCTCGAAGAAAATATCATTGCCGATTTCAAACGTTAATTCTTTTTTCTGTTTTCTTAGGACAAAAAGTCCGTCGGATATATTATTGATAATAGCGCGTAACCGTGCCTCACTCTTTTTTAGAGTTCTGTTCTTCAATATATGGTCGGTTATATTATAAGCACTTAGTATATAATTCCAGGTTCCGAGTGCGGAATCAAAAACCGGCGTCATGTTGATATCATAAAATAAATTGGTGCCATTCGGTTTTTTCAAGTTAATTACTTTTGACCAAACGGATTTTGATTCAATGGCATGGAGAAGAATAGATTCATCACTTTCTTTTAAGAAATCAATAAGTACTTCACTTAAAGGTCTGTCGTAAAGGTCTTCAATGTTTTTGTCGAATATCTCTTCAAAATTTTGAGTGATATATTTTGTCTTGTAATCTTCATCTGCTATTAAAACCGGGATGTTTCCTTTTTCAAGAGCAAACTGAAGTGTGTTAATTTTATTCTCGAAAACTTTGTATTCTTTGTTTTCTTCAAAAAATAATAAAAAGAGTTTCTTTTTCAGGAGAGTGATTTTACTGATTTGAACAACATAATCCTTTACTTCGGTATTGTTTAAAAAATAAATCAGCAATTCGATGGATAGTCTTTCGGTTTTGTTGTATTTCATTCCTTTAAGAATGAGTGTTAAGTCGGGATCTGTCTGAATTTCCGAAATAGACTTGATATTATTTTCTACATAATAATCTATAAAACAATCATCACTTTTATATTGAATCATTCCATCTTCATCAACAATAATGAAATTTCCATTCTTTGTTGGATTAACAATTTGGTCAGCGCTTAATACATCCATTCGCTTATCGGTAATATTATTGAGTAATTTGGATACTGTGTTCATTTGAAGGCATAATTTTTTCAATGAGTAAAAGTTCGTTTTCAAGTTCGCTTAACGGCAGCATTTTAATACTAATATTAAAGATATTTTTTGATGCTTTAACCAGGATGGAGTTTATCATATTAAACTCCGAAAGGACCGCATTATATACTCCGTCCAATAAATTACTAAGTGCGCGGGTGTTTGATAAATTAATTTCGCTTCCGACATTAAGCGATTTAATTCTGCTCATCAGGTAAACTATATCGTTTATCTTTAAGTAATTATCTATGTTCTCCGAATAATAGGTTCTTGTTGAGATGGATACTACAAACGTGTCCGGCTCGTTAAATAAATTGAGTTTATAATCCAACTTAATATAGTTTGTGAGATTATCTAAGTTCAGCAAAGTACTGAATTCAATAGCGCTAATGTCAAAAATTATTTCTAGGAGTCCATGCTCATTTTTCTTGAATCTCTTTAAGTCGATGTTGTATTCTTTTAGAATTCTGTATCCTTTGGAAATGTTCAAACTATCGTGAGAATCCAGTTGTCTTAGGGTTGAATTGGCGAGAAATTTCTTGTAGATATTTTTGCTGGAGTTCTCGGCACCGGAACCGGATTTAATATTTTCTATTCCTTTTAACATAAAGTTACCACTTTATTATCGAACGAAATTATTAAAAGTTAAGTGTAAAGAGAGTTTGAAGATTAATCGGAATCGGGAAGGTTGAGCATATTTTTATTTTCCGCATACTGAATTAATTCAGGCTGCTGAAGGTGAGTAAGATCTTTAGCAAGAATTTGTATTTTTTTAATTGATTCTTCAATGATTTTATAATCATCGGAAATATTTTTTGTCAATTCCGAATTCTCTAATTCAGCTTTAATATTATCGAGTGAAATGACCAGGCTACTGAGGGGATTGTTAATCTTATGACCAATAGTCGTAGCCATTTCAATTAAAGCTTTGCTATGCTCGATTTTTCTTAATTCGTTTTGGAGGTTGTGAATCCGTATTCCGGTGCGTATTCTGGCTAAAAGTTCTTGATTTTCAATCGGTTTAAGTAAAAAGTCATCGGCACCGACATCAAGCCCTTTGACTCTGTCTTGTAATGTAGACCGTGCTGTAAGAATAATGAAATAAATCAGCTTATATTTATCAGAACTTTTCATTCTTTCACACAACTCAAGCCCGTTCATAACGGGCATATTCCAGTCGGCGATAACAACCCTCGGCATAAATTCATCTATCACTTCAAGGGCTTCCTGTCCGTTTTTAGCTATCTTAATTTCAAAGTTGTTCTTTTTGAGAAGCAAACCGAGTATATAAGCTGTATCGGCTTCATCTTCAACAATTAATATTTTCCATTTTTCATTCAATTTACAATCGTTTCTTTTATTGTGTTAATAAATGCATTAAAATCTGTTATTGGCTTAGTAATATATTGGTGAGCTTTGCTTTCTTCCAGTATGCTGTTTTTATCAGCCATAAATGAAAAAGCAGATACCAAAATTACAGGAATAGAAGAAAATCTTTCTTGAGATTTAATGTGTTTAGTCAGACGGATACCATCTATTTTTTCATCATTAAGATATGTATTTCGCAAGTTGATATCCATGATTATCAACACAATGTTCTCCTCTTCCAGCTTCTGTAAAAGGAGATTAGCATCTTCTAAAATATAAGCTTCATAACCGGCTTTTTTCATCAGCATTGAATACAGATGCTTAGTAAACGGATCGTCTTCCATTATGGCAATTTTTGTTTTCATTATTTCTCTGAATATTTTATAACAATACTTATTCTTCTATTGACTAGGTTGTACGGATCATCCTGATCCCGTAATCTATTTGCAGCATAGCCGCGTATTTCTTCAATTTGAGATTCATCCAAACCGCCTTTTAATAGAGCTCTTCTTGCCGAGTTAGCTCTGTCAGCACTAAGCTCATAGTTTGTGTACTCCAGAGAACCGTGATTAAAAGGTCTTATATCAGTGTGTCCTTCAATAGCAACTTTATTAGGAAGCTTGTTAATTTCTGAACCTATTTTATTTAGAATAATTGCCGCTTCATTTTTTAATTGTGAACTGCCTAGCCTAAAAAAGACATCTTTTGAGGAATCAATCATTTCAATTCTTAACCCTTCATCGGTCATTTCAAATTTAACCTGGTCTAAAAGAAAACTAAGACTTTCATTATCGGAAAGCTGATTCATTATTTCATGCTGCATTTTTTCAAATTTCTTTCTCTGCATTTCCTTTAATTCTCTTTCTCGCAGTATGTTCTCGTCAAGCAAATTTAACTGAGGGTTTGTATTAATCAGTTTACCTCCGCCGGATTGAAATCCAACAGGATCTTTGAAATAACCCGCAACGGCTTGCTTAACATCCTCGCCGGCACTTAATATCCAAAGAACAATAAAAAGAGCCATCATTGCAGTAACAAAATCTGCATAAGCAACTTTCCAGGCACCGCCGTGATGACCGCCGCCCTTCTTAATTTTCTTTATTATTATCGGTTGTTCCGAATTATCGTTCTGTGCCATTATTCAGTCTTTCCTCTCATATAATTTTCCAATTCCGAAAAAGTAGGTCTGTCATCGGAAAAAATTGTTCTTCTTGCAATTTCCACTGCTACAATTGGGGGGTTGCCTTTAGCATAAGCTACAATACATGCTTTTATTGTATGCAAGTATCTTCCTTTATGTTCGTTAAGATTTTCGATGCTTACTGCAAGCGGATTAACAAAACCGTAGGAAAGTAATACACCTAAGAAAGTTCCAACCAAAGCTGCGGCAACGTGAGCACCAACGGCAGCGGCTCCGTCATCAATATGACTCATTGTAACAATAATTCCGAGTACTGCAGCTACAATTCCCAGCCCAGGTAAAGCATCTCCCACTTTTGCAACGGAATTACTTACCGGGTGATTTTCAAGTTCATAAGTTTCCAATTCCATATCCATTAATGAATCTAATTCATGAGGAGGAACACCACCTGATAACATAACTTTAAGTGTATCGCAGAAAAAATTCTTCATATAAGTATTGCTTATAAATTTTTTACTTCTTGAAAGTATTTCACTTTCGTCCGGATTTTCTACATGACTTTCGATTGCGAGTAAGCCGTCCCTTTGTGCAATCAGAAACAAATCGTTAAATGCTTTCAATAATTCCAAATAATCCTGCTTGGAAAAATGATTTCCTTTTATTGCTTCGGGTATTGATTTGACAACCTTTTTTATTTGAGAAATGGGTGTAGCAATAATAAAACTACCAATAGCTGCACCTCCGATTACAACGAACTCAGCCCACTGCAGCAGTAAAATTAAATTACCGCCCGCCATGATAAATCCTACCACAACAGAAACTGCGACAACAAGTATTCCAATAATAATAAGCATAATTAATCCAAGGCTGCTTGTTCTTTTTTAATTTCTTCAACAAGATCGAGAACTTCATCCCATCTTTGTTTATAGTAATCCCAATCTTTTATTTTACTATCGATTTTCTGTTCAACTTCTTCACCGATTTGTGATAATTCGGGTAAACCGATTGTTGAACCCGAACCTTTCAACTCGTGAAAAACAAATCTGAGATTTCCCATATCTTCTTTTCTGAAAACTTCTTTCATTAATTCTATTTTACTGGAAAAACCATTTATAAAATATTGACGCAGCTCGTAAATAAATTCCTTATCATCTTTAGAAAGAGAAGTTGATTCGGGTTTTTTTACTTTTTTAAGAAACTCCGGTCCTAAAACTTCCGAAATACTTTTTTTTAGCAGCTCCTTTTTTAATGGTTTCGATAAAACTTTTTCCGCACCGGCTTCAATGGCAGCTAAAACATTTCTTTTATTTGTATTGCCGCTAATAACAATTACGGGTATATCCTTCACGTCTTTCATAAGTTTAATAACTTTAAGCATCTTAACACCGTCAAGATTAGGCATCAAGAGATCTAAAATTATAAGTGTCGGTTTTATCTCGATTGCTTGCTGAACTCCTTCGAGTCCGTCATGACAAGTAACAACTTCCAATTGATATTCCCTAAAAAAGTTTTTTAATGCATGAAGGATCAAGTCGGAATCATCCACAACCAATATTTTAAATTTTTTATCGGAGTCATTCATTGTTAGATTTTCCAAGCTTATTTATTGTAAAGGATTTTGAAGCTGTTAAACTTTGTCCGCTTTCTTTAGATGCCAAGATTATATTTTCTTTTACATTATTATAAAGTTCACCGCGGAGTATAGCGGTTTCAGCCGGGGCTTCTATCCCAAGTTTTACATTACCGTCGGATACGCTAATTATTTTAATAATTATATCACCGCCAATTCTAATTTCCTCATTATTTTTTCTATTGAGTACTAGCATTTGTTAATCTCACGTTATTCAATGAATAATTTGTAATTTACCGAATACTTATCATGATCAATGATTGACTGATAACCTTCTTTTTTATCTTGGTTGATATATACCGGGGCTTTAAGATTAACCGTAGTTTGATACGGATCTTTATTGAGAGTAACAATACCGAAGGCTTCGTTTTGATCCGACTGCGGATATGTATCATCAATTACTCTTAAACCAACCAGCGGAAAAATTAATTCCGGCTGCTCGATTGAATTAAGCCAAAAGAATAAATCGTTTTCGGTTTTTATGAGGAGAAAGTTCTTTAGTTCTTCAAAACCGAAAAGACCGTTTTTAAAATTGAGTATATTTTCTTCCGCGAATTCTACTTCACCAAATTGTTTGTTTTTCAGTTTCATTTTTCTTTCTATTTGTTAATGATTACTATGTCTACTCTTCTGTTTTTTGCTCTTCCCGTTAGAGTTAAATTTGTTTCTACCGGTTGGTATTCCGAATAACCGACAATAGAAACCTTATCGGGATTAAGATTTTCTTTTTCAATTAAATAGTAAGCCGTATTTAATGCTCTTGCAACCGAAAGATGCCAGTTAGAAGGATATAAACTGCTTTTAATCGGAACATTGTCCGTATGTCCTTCAACACGTATATCATTAGGAAGCTTACGTATTATATCTGCAATTTTATTAAGAACAACTTGAGAATTTTCATTCAGTACCGCACTCCCGGAAGGGAATAATATTTCATCCATGATATGAAGCGTTATTCCTCTTTCGTTTTGTTCTACCGAAATAGAGCTTCCGTAATTATGTTTTTCAATTAAGTTGCTGAGTTCGGATTTAAGCTTGTCAATTGGCTGCACAGACACTTTGTTTCCAATTGTTTCGCTGTTTATAACATTAGCGCCGCCGAACACGCTTCCAATTGCATTCATCATTTTTTCATATTTCATTAAGTCAATATTTGAGATAGCATAAAGAATAATGAACAAACCGAGCAAAAGAGTTATAAGATCGGCATAAGTAATTAAGTACCTGTCCTTATCGTTATTTTCTTCTGCATAAAGATTATCCTCTAAATCTGGAACTCGAGCAGCTCTCTTTGTTCTTTTTGCGGAAGCATTCCTACTAACCTTGCTTTTAGGATCGAAGGAATCTCGCCGCTCAAGAGTGCTATTGTGCCCTCCAGAGAAATCTCCATCATATGTTTTTCTTCTAAATGACATTCTTTTAATCTATCTCCAATAGGCAACCAAATTAAATTCGCACTTAGTACTCCCCAAAGGGTGGCAATAAATGCAGTGGCAATATTCTTAATTAATAAATCGGGATCGGAACCGGCATTAGCCAAAGTCATAATTAACGCCATCACTGTTCCCAGTATTCCCATTGTTGGTGCGTATCCACCCATTTTGTTAAATATTGTTACATTTGCTAAATGTCTTTCCTGTACAAGTTTCATTTCCAATCTTGCAATGTCTTCAAGCATATTTGCATCGGTCCCGTCAATACCGTATCGAACCATTTTCTTAGGGAATGTATAATTCAATGTATTCAATTCTTTTTCGATAGCGAGCAAACCTTCTTTTCGTGCTTTTATCGAAATTGAAAAGTAAGAGTTAATTAAGCCTTTCAAATCGTACTTCCGCGGGAAATAGGCGATTTTAATTAACTTGAATATCGACGTAAACTTTTCCATCCCGAAACCAATAATAGTAACAGCAAAAGTACCTCCGAATACAATTATTATAGGTGCTATTAAAAACAAAGCTTTAAGAGAGCCTCCTTCAAGAAGAAAAGCTCCAAATATTGAAAGTACACCCAACGATAAACCTAATATCCCTCCGTACATTCTCATCATAAGAAATCCAATAGTGATTTGGGAAGAATCATTGCAGACATTTTATATGAAACTTGTAATAGGTAATCATAATTCTGCATTTCAATAATTGCTTTTGCAATATCAACATCTTTTTCGGCAGAAATCATACTTTCAATTTCTATTCGTTGATTGTCTAAAAGCGAGTTAGTATTATCAAGTGTGTTATATGTATAGCCTGCTTCCGACATTCTGTTTAATAATCTCTGATGAAAAATTTTTATATCGTTAATATCATTATCGTTAACATTTAGTCCGTTCTTTAGGTCATCACGAATTTTTATTATGGTATTAAAAATATCTCTTTCCTGATTTGCCGAAACGGATATTGAAGTGGAAGTTGAACCAATCCCGATTGCATTTAAGTCTAAAGTGAAATTCAATTTATGTGAAGGACTGTTTATAGAAATTTCAGTTGCGCTTGATCCGTTGATTTCGATTAGATTACCGGAATATTCATCAAAAGATAAATTCAAAGAATCGGATTTGACCGGGTTGCTGTCGCTGTCAACAATAGAATAGGTCAGTTTATACTCTTTATCCGATACTTTTTCGTATTCTAAATTAAGATTAAATTGATTTCCGTATGCATCATATACAGTTTGATTTGTGCTGGTAATCGAACCAACTGCATCCCCAGAATTAAACAAACCTTGCTGTGTAAGTATGGTCCCAAAAAGTTCTGCACCGGAGATATTAGTTTTTAAATTTACACTGTTTCCGATTTTAACAAGCGACTTACCGCTTATATCATTTACATTTTGAAGCACTGCTGATCGGTCACTACTTATTGCAAAAGGCTGAGCTGAAAATGATGTTCCTCCGAATACGTATTTGCCGTCATAGCTCATGTTAGCCGAAGTTAATATGCTGTTTAATGCATGCTCTAATTGATCGGCATAATTAGCCCGGTTCTCACTATTAATCGGGTTATTAGCTTCGGTTAGCTTGACTAATATATTTGTAATCTCTGTTTCTATTGATTCCATACCTCTAATTGTTTCATTGACGAAGCCGAAACTATTCTGAATATTTTTCATGTAGAGATCGGTATTGGAAAGTTTATCTTCAAGACGTAATACTCGTGCTGTTCCAATAGGTGAATCGGACGGTTTTAGAATGGAAGATTGACTTGCTATCTGCTTGCTTAACAAATCCATCCTGCTTTTATTGTTAGCAATTCCGTTCAAATATGTTTTGTTCATTAATAGATCGGATATTCTCATAACTATACCATACCTAAAATAGTTTGTAACATTTCATCGGCTACTTTAATTAATTTAGCTGAAGCTTCATACGATCTTTGAAATTTAATTACATTCGCCATTTCCTCGTCAATTGATACACCCGAGTAAGAAGCTTTTTGAAGTTCAAGTTGATCGATAACCAATTTATCTGTCGCCGCCATATTATCGGCGGTTTGTTTATGATTTGCGATACCGCTTATGAGTGTTGAATATGTTTCTGAAATAGTAAGATTATCGATTACTTTTTTGTTGGAAATTTCTGCTAATCGTAGTGCCAAATCTCCGTTACCGTTTGTTCCGTTAATAGAAACCGCAATTTTATTTGGGTCATTCAAAATTTTTGAATTAATAATCATTTTACCGGAATCGGTAACTTCAAAAAAGTCAATCCCCGTCTGCGGTTGATCATCAATAGAATAACCGGTTTTATGAATATTATTTACTTCAGTTATAATTGTATCGACTATTCTATTTAGTTTATTTTCATATTCGGGAATTTTACTTGAATAAATATCTTTTAATGCGTTTAACTCACCGCTTTTCAATGCTACAATACTTCCTCCGTTAGCAGATCTTAATGCTATCTGTCCGTCATTTTCCGCTATTTCGAAGTTAACAAAGTCGGTTCCGTCTGCTGCAAAGACACCCCCGATTGAAATTGTTGCAACATTATTATTATCGTAAGAAACATTAACATTTACCAAATTACTCAGCTCGTTAATCAAACGATCTCTTTCATCTAAGAAATCATTCGGAGATACTCCTCTACCAGTTGCCTCAAATATTCTTGAGTTTAAGTTTTTGATTTGTTCAAGATAACCGTTAATTAAAGTCGTGCTTGACTTAAATTCAGCAACAATATCAGTTCTAATAATGTCAAAACTTTCTTTAATTGTATCGACTTTGGATGCTAATTTCTGTGCAGAATATATAACGTTATTTCGGAGAGGAACGGAATTCGGATTTACCGATAACTCACTCCATGAATTAAAAAAACCGGTAATGAGATTTGATAACCCTAAAGTAGTCGGTTCAGAAAATACATTTTCAATTTGTCCAAGAAGGTATGATTGTTTTTCGTTATAACTGAACTTAGGATTATTGTAAAGAATTTGAGACTCTGTTAATTGATTTCTTACACGTTGAACTGTATCGAGTTTTACCCCGGTGCCCCAGATAAGCCCGGCATTAATTTCCGGAATCTCCGTATTAAAGTTTACTCTTTGTCTTGAGTAATTAGGATTGGAGGCATTGGCAATATTATGTGAAGTTACATCCAAGGCTCTCTGGTAAACTCCTAAACTTCGCTGCGCTATGTCAAATATTCTGCTTAGAGACATTTTACATTCTTCTATTAATAAGTGAACTATTCTTTGAACCTCTCACAGCTTGTATTATCCCTTTGATGAAAGTTCTCGATGTTTCGATAAGCATTTTATTTTGAAAATTTTTTAATTCAAGATCAGCGCTCATAATTTTTATTTCATGCAATGCTTTTAACATTCTGATGCGATGATCACTAATTATATTGTTGCCCGAAAGTTCAACAACTTCCGTTAAGCTTGAAATCCGGGAAGGAATGTTCAATTCTTCTTTAAGCTGTTCGGTAAATATTTTCTGCTGCTTTGTTAGATAAGCAATGTTATTTAGATATTTTTCTTCGCTTTCCGAAAGTGAATTTAGTTCATCGTGATTTCTTTGAATCAGAACCTTTTGTTTTGATACAGATAATTCCAAAAGTTTTGAAATATTCTGTTCGATAGACTCAATTATTTCCGTAAGTTTTTTAGTATCCATGTGTTATCCATTAAAATATTTGTAATAACCAAGTACTCGGTTTACGTAATTTTCTGTTTCTTTGAATGGGGGAATACCGTTATATTTTTCGACATTTCCGGGCCCGGCATTGTATGCAGCCAAAGACAATCTAACATCACCACTATATTGTCGAAGTAATTGTGCAAAATATTTAGTCCCGCCGTAAATATTTTCAGCAGGGTTGAAACTATTTTTTACCCCCATTTCCTTTGCAGTTCCATCCATAAGCTGCATTAATCCTTTTGCGCTTGCTTTGGATACGGCATCGGGTTTAGCCGCCGATTCAGCGAGTATAATTGATCGAATTAGATTTTTATCAACATTAAAATTTTCCGAGAACTTATTAATAATAGGTTCGTATTTACCCATTCTTCTTAATGAACTCTGTGATGGAGTAATTGTTGCAGAATCCGGAGTTGAATTCTCGGTATTTATACCATTTGTTTCTTTTTTTCTTAAAGGAAATTCTACATTAAATTTTTTATCCGGGGCAATTAAGGAATCGTCCCATTTTTCACCGGTTACTTTCTGGTAAATCTGTTCAGCCAATCCAAGTTTGCTACCTTTCGAAATTTGTGAAGCTAATTCCATTGTAAAAATTGAATCGAAATAATCTCCACCGTAACTGTCTTCTCCAAAGAACCCGCCTATAGAAGAGGTCATACTTTTCAACATCATTCCAGTCAGTAAACTTTCAAAATCTTTAGAAGCGCCGGCAATTTTTTGTTTTTCATTATTAGAAAAACGATTAATATGCTCCGTTGTTTTCGGCTCAGCAATGTGTTTTAAACTATTCGTTATTTTTAATTTAATTTCTTCCATAATACATTACATAATCACTAGTTCAGCAGTAAGTGCTCCCGATTCTTTTAATGCTTGGAAAATTGCAATAATATCTTTTGGTGATACCTTCAACGTATTTAATGCAGCGGCAACTTCCTGAACGTTGGAAGCACCGTCAATAGCAATTGCAGACGTTGAATCCTGTTGAGCATAAGGAATCATATTGTTAAAAAGAATAGATTCGGCTCTCGAAAACGCTCCAGGCTGAGAGATGATCGGATAAGATCTGATCGCAATATTAAGACCACCGTGAGAAATTGTAACCGGCTGAATTTTTACACTACTACCGGCAACCACCGTACCGGTTCTTTCGTTCAGTACTACTTTAGCTGTGTAATCCGTCGATACTTCAATTGATTCAAGTTCGGATAAAAATGAAATTACTTGCTGCTGTCTTTCCGCAGGTACATTAACAATCACTTCGGAAGGATCGGATGCAATTGCCAACTCTTGAGAAAAGAAAGTATTGATAGCTTGTGTAACATTATTTGCCGTTGTTATATCTGGCGATCTTAAAAATACTTTTAATTGATTTGAAGCAAAACCACTACCCGGCAGAGACAGTTGTAAAATTCCACCTGACGGAACTCTCCCGGCAAGGACATGATTTCTTGCTACTTTATTTCCCGTCGGCGTATCAAAATCAAATCCGCCAACCGAAAGAGGACCTTGAGCCATTGCATAAACGTTCCCATCCATACTCGAAAGGGGAGTCATTAATAGAACTCCGCCTTGAAGACTTCTTGCATCTCCTAACGAAGATACGTTTACATCAAATTTTGAACCCGGCTTTAAGAAATCCGAAATTGTTGCCGTAACCATTACTGCAGCAACGTTCCGGGTTTTGATATCTTGCTGGGGAACCGTAATTCCAAACCGTTTAAGCATAGAACTAATGGACTGGATTGTAAATGAAGTTCTATGACTATCACCTGTACCGGCTAATCCTACAACAATTGCATACCCGATAAGTTGAGTTGAGTTATCTCCGCTTACATATGCAATGTCCTTAATTCTCTGAGCATTGGATATATTAAAGAGAAGTATTAGAATCAGAAAATATTTAGATAAGTTTTTCATAATAACACCTAGAATAACCAATGAAATAATTTAGTTAACCAACCGGGGCTTTGCATTCTGTCAATCATTCCGCTTCCTTCCAGTATAATCTCAGCTTCGGAAATGTTATATGATTTTATAGTATTATCCGAAGCAATGTCCGATACTCTAACTACACCTGTGATAAAAATTCTTTGTTCTTCACCATTAATAGAAATAACTCTGCTGCCGCGAATAAACAAGTTTCCGTTGTTAAGAACCGAATCGATTGTAGCAGTAATTCTTGTTCTGACCATACCGGTAGATTTCGTTGCACCCGAACCGGAAAATTCATTATTGCTGCCGATATCTAGTGTAGCGCTGGGAATTAAGGATTCGCCATCTAAAGATCCGCTTGCCCCAAATCCTATATCACTTCTTCTGCCTCCGCTTGTTTGCGCATTGTTGGCAGCTTCAGATGCTTCCATTACAAGGATTGTGATTGCATCGCCGACTCTATTGGCTTTTTGATCCGAGAAAAGAGACTTAAAACTATTTAGGCGCATGTCCTGAGCACTTGCACCAATCACAAAGGCGAAAAGTATTATTATAATTTTTTTCATTTTATTTACTCAATTATTATTGCTTCATTATGATTTATTATTTCGGCAGAATACTGATGATTATTAGCTCTTATTTTTACAACATCTCCTACGGTTCCGGATTGTCTTACGGTTCCTACAAATGAAACCGATACAGAACCGAAATCATATCTTAGGTTAACTTTATCTCCGGGATTAACTACGGGTTCAGCCTGGATATGTTCTCTGCAAATTATTGTTCCGGGCGGCAAGTTTATCCTTGAGATTACGCCGGTTGGTTCTTCATTGACGTTAATCGGAGTTTGATTCAAATCAGTAACATTTTTTATCATGAAAGTAGAATTCGATCCGTTTATTAAATCACCTTTATTAATAACTGCATTGCTAATCAAAACCTTTTTGAACAATTCAACTTTTGCAATCAAAAACCTTTCTCTTGAAATATTGTTCCGATCAATAATTTTTATCGGGATAAAAAAATTGTTACCGATTCTATTGGATTTCCTTTTATAATTTATTTCCAATGATTTGACGGAAGAAAATTCATCATGCAATGAATACGAAACACTATCATATTCCGCATGGTTTTTATGAATATAATTTTCAATTTCCGCGTGAATTTTATCACCGGGATTAAGTAATAAGTTAAATACAATATTCAGCAGTAAAAGGATCATCTGTCTATCGTTTTAAATTGTTGGTAATAGTCATCATTTCTTCAACAGTCTTAACGGTTTTTGAATTAATTTCATAAGCTCTTTGTGCGGTAATCATCGCAATCATTTCTTCAACTATATCAACGTTTGAAGACTCAAGGTATCCTTGATGGACTTCGCCGTAACCATCAGCACCTGCAGATCCGAACATCGGAGGTCCGGAACTTTCGGTTTCGGCATATAAGTTATCACCCAGTGCTTTAAGACCGCCGGTATTCATGAATCTTACTAATTGTATATTATCGAGGACATAAGAATTACCGCCTACGGTTTGGACTTCGATTGTACCGTCTCTACCGATGTTAATTCCTAAAACATCGTCACCAAGTGTAATTTCGGGTTCAAGCAAGTAACCGCTTGCAGTAACAACTCTTCCTTCACCGCTAATCTTAAAACTTCCGTCTCTGGTGTATGCGTATGTTCCATCGGATTTTCTAACCTGGAAAAAACCTTCTCCTTGAATTCCCAAATCAAGTGAATTGTTGGTTGGCTGAAGATCGCCTTGTTTAAATATTTTTTGAGTAGAAGAAGCTTTAACTCCGCTTCCTACTTGCAGCACATCCCCTGTGGATTGAGAAGAACCGATATTGGTTCTTGCCTGGCTTGAAGTTGGAATCTCCTGATACATGAGATCTTGAAATTCCGCTTTGTTTTTCTTGAACCCGGTCGTATTAATATTTGCAATATTGTTTGAGATTACCTGAATATTTATCTGCTGTGCATACATACCGGTTGCGGCTGAACGTAATGATTTTGTTGCCATTTTGTATACCTATAATTATTTAACATTTCCGATCTCATTTGCTTTCCCCATAATTTCATCCAAGTATTGAATCATTTTTTGAGCGGATTCATATTCTTTACTAATACGAATCATTTCTTCCATTTCAACAATCGGATTAACATTGGAGCTTTCTAAATAACCTTGTGCTACTTGATACTCTTCGGGATCCGCGGAGTCGAAGAAACCATTTGCCAGTCTATAATTATTGTTTCCTGTTCGGATAAGATTATTCTTCTCCTCGATTTTAACAATCTTTAGTCTGTCTAAATATTCTTCGCCAATAAAGATTTCGCCATCAAGCGAAATATTAATCGATCTGTTTTTTTGCCAAAAGTCTTCTTGTAAAAGAACTTCACCATTTTCGCCTAAGACTTTATTTCCTAAAGCATCTACTAAATAACCATCTTCAGAGAGATTAAATTTTCCGTTCCTCGTAAATTGAATATCCCCGTTATTGTTTTCGATAACAAAGAAAGCATCACCGCTTATTGCCAAATCAAGCGGGTTATCGGTTTGAATCAGTTCTCCCTGTGTAAAATCCAAGATATTACTTCTTACAGTCATTTCTTCATTGTTGAGGATTAATTGTTCAAATGGTAATTCTCTCTTATAACCGGTTGAGTTTATATTTGCAAGGTTATTAACAATCGAACCAATTTTCTTTTCATTGAGACTTAAACTCCTTGATGCAGATTCCAATCCGTTAACCATGATTTCCTCTTTTAATAATTTAGTCTAGCGGTTTGTTTGTTAAATTTTGCCGCTAATAGTATTTCCGATTTTGCAATATTGTATTTCTTTGCAGTATCTGTTATATCTCTTTCGCTTGCATTTAAGTTCTTTGATGTTAAGCATAAACTTGTTCTGATTTTTTTCAATTTCGGATCAATCGGCTTTATAAACTTCTCCTCTCTCATTAGTTTAATATTTTTTTTCAAAGTATTATTCCCGTTCGAACCGGATATTTTTTTTCTCCGGATAGCTATGTAAGAAAAAATTGATATAGAAAAGAGAATTAAGAATCCAATTTTCTGAAGCATTACTTCATCTACAAAAAATTGAGATGATGTATTAACATTTTGCTTAACTACATCATTTTTTTCTGCAAGCAAATAAACTTTGGCTTTGGATTCCCGCTTTCTCGCGTTATCAATTTGCTGTTGAACTATATCTCTAACATTGATTTCATTTTCCGGGATAACCTCTTGCCCGTAAATGAACAAACTAAATACTAATAATATGACGGGTATTTTTCTCATTTCAACAACTTCCGTTTTAATGGAAAAATTAATTCTAAACTAGAGCCGCTGGAACTATCTGAAATGAATTTCGCACTTCCTTCGTGCTTTTTCATTAATGTCTCTAACATTAATATGTTGATATTCTTATTGTAGTTTGTTTTTTCGTCGGTTTTAATATTAGAATGATCCGTTGAAATAATTCTTAATATTACATTGTTGTTGAAGTATTTGGTCTGGAGATAAATTCCGCCGGTATCTGATGTACTTACCATCAAACTAAAAGTATTTGTCAGAATCTGTTGAATATAATTCGGTGTACTTAAAATTGGCGGAAGATTATTCTCAAGATCCAATAGAAGTTCGTAATTGTTTTTATTTAACGATGTCTTAATAAAATCATGAAACTTGTTAACGAATGCATTTAACGAACAGGGGAGAACCGATATTCTTGCCTGTTCATCGTTGGAGAATTTGGCAATCTTATCGGTAATAGATTGTACTTTTTTCACTTGTGTTTTAATTGTGTTGACGATTTTATCACTACCGCCGTTATTGTTTTCAAGTATATCTACACAGCTAAGTACTACCTGCATGGGTGATATAATCTGATTTATCATTGAATAAGTCATTTCTCCAATAGCCGATAACTTATAATCATTTGAAATCTTTGATTGGTAGACTTGAAGTTCGTCATAAGTTTGGCTCAAGTCTTGTTTCTGAAGAAGATATTCGACTCGCGGTACAAACATCTGAATAAATGATTGTAGAACTTTTCGTTTGAATGTCCCGCTTTCAAAGTGTTTCTCTTTAGTATTTATAAGTAAAAAGTATTGGTTGGATCTATCGATATCTATTATCGGATAGATTAAAAAGTAATTATAAACTTGCGAATTTTTATCCCTTGTGGGAATTATTGCAAGATTACTTCGGTTTAATATTTTTTGAAGTATGCCGTCTTCTTTGATGGCAATTACGAAATTCACGGTGTTCTCTTTACAATTTTTGGTAAGCGATATGGGGTTAACATCGTCTTTTTGTTTATGAAACAATACAATTTCTGAAATATCAATAAATTTCTTCAATGATGTTTTCAAGTAATCATTAATAAGAGAGATGTTATTTGTTTCCCTTATTTTTCTTCCGTAAGTATAAAGAGATTCAAAAAGCTCTTCGTGTTTGTTGTTGAACTTCACAGGACTCTCGTCGATTGTTGGTTTTCTTTTCAACTTATTGTTAGTAACAAGTGTTGAATAAAATGATGGAAACTCACGTGTATTTTGTTTTATTATTCTCAAACCAAGTGCCTCGTTGCTTCTAATTGTGCATTTAGTACGTCTGTATATTTTTCAATTTGATGAATTACTTTTTCTTCATCATTAAATCCTAATACCGAAAGGGCATTCATATCAAGCTGTAAATCATTGTCCCAGAAGTAAGAACCGATATTAAGATGCTTTGTTGTAAAATCTGCCAAATGAACAATGGCGGCTTGTTTGGAAAAATCTTCGGATTTGGTTGGTGCATGGTGATGTTTAGTAATATCACATAATATCACCGGTAAATTCCATTTATCCAGAACTTTATAAGCAATTTCACAATGAGATAATCCGATGTTATCGATTTCTGCTGAAATATAATTAGTGCCTCTGCTTTCTACATCATTCATAATTTTAACGAAAGCCGAATGGAAATATTTATGGATTACCGGCAGTCCGATATCATGTAGAAAACCGGCGGTAAAGACTTCACCGGCATAACTTAACGAAAGGTCTTCGGCAATTCTTTTAGCAACACTTCCAACCAAAAATGAATGCTGCCAGAATTTACCTTGATCTAAATATTCATCGGATTTGTTTTTAAAAGTGTCCATAAGAGTAAGTGAAGAAACAATGTTTCTGATTTCATCAACACCAAGAACCATAACCGCAAAATCGATTGTTGTTACATTACGATGCAGACCGTATAGGGGAGAATTAGCAATAACTAAAATTTTTGTCGCTAAACTTTGATCACCGAGAATCATTTTACTTAACTTGGTATTGTTAACTGATTCCGTATTTAGATATTCTAAAATCTCTGCTAATATCCGCGGTATTGAATGAAGCTTGATTATATTGTTGAGCACAGCTTCGGTTTTTTTAATATTGTTTTCCATCGTAATTATTTCCATATCAATCTCTTAGTTAGAATAATTGTATACTATTAATATGTTCGGTAAAAAGCTCTTTGTAAGAATCAATAAATGAATTAAGATAAACCGGGTCTCCAAGTGACAGGTTATTAATTATACCCTGATCGAATTCTAAATTCTCATCCCAGTCAAAGTCTCCGTTTCGGAATTTTTGTGTCATAAAATCAGCAAGGTGAATTATTGAAGGAAGAATAGTCTCTTCTTGCGCTTCAGAAGGTTCGTGATGATATCTTACTGCATTAGCAAGGTTATCAGGTAGATTCCAATTGTTAATTAAAAACTGACCTATTTCTGCATGGGTTAATCCCATTATCATTTTTTCTGCCGTTATGTGTCTGATATTTTCATTTTCAACAAGCTTAATAATATTATTAAACTCATTTGGGAAATATCTTTGAATAGCAGAAATACCAAGGTCGTGCAGCAAGCCTGCAGTAAATGCCTCCCCGGTTCTGCCAAATCCAAGATCGCCGGCAATTCTTTTAGATAATACACCCATTGCAATCGAATGAGTCCAAAATTTGTTTCTATTCCATTTTCGTTTATTGGTGCTTTGGAATGCATCCATAACAGAAAGAGCAACAACAATATTTTTAATATGGTTGAACCCTAATATTACAATTGCAAACTCTACGGTCGAAACTTTTCGTGGGATTCCGTAGAGAGGAGAATTAGCTACCATTAAAACTTTAGCAACCATAGCTTGATCTCGAGAAATTATTCTTCCTAACTCTGTTGCACTTGTTCTAGGGTCTTCCAATAATCTTGATACTTCAAGCATAAGCGAAGGAATGGAAGGAAGATTTCTTATTCTTGAAAGATGTTTGTTATAAAGGGTTCTTTTGATTTCTATTTCTTCGTTCAAGTTAACCATCTAAGTGAGCAAGTTTTGATTTCAGTTTATTAATTATTTTTGTGTGAACCTGTGAAACACGGGAAACAGTTATACCAAGTATTGTTGCAATTTCTTTATAATTAAGATGTTCGTAATAATAAAGTGTGATGATAAGCCGGTCTCTTTCATCTAATTTTTCAAGTGCTTCAACCAGCAACTCTTTTGCTTCTAAATTTTCAACTGTTTCGTCCGGTTCTTCAAGCTCATCGGGAATTACTTCGTATAGCATAAAGTTATCTTCCTCGGATACACTTTTGTTAAGAGAAAGATTGGTAGCCAGTACGTTTGAATTGGTTTGTATTCTATATTTACTTTGTACTTTTCGAATCTCATCTAAAACTTTTCCCCTGATTCTTTGAATAGCATAAGTTTCGAACTTGGTACCGTACTCAGGGTCAAATCTGTCAATTGCTTCACTAAGACCTTCAACACCAAATTGAAAGTAATCTCTTTCATCAAAAATATCGTAACTGATAAACTTGGAATTATGAATAACATAATGAACCAGGTTAGTATAGTTCACTACAATTTGTTTTTTCAATTCGGTAGTCGGGGTTTTCTTATATTCAGTCCACATCTCTTCAGTAGACATTTTTTATTTTCCTTTTAAGTTTTTTGCTATACTTGCATTCTTTTTCATACTGGCGTTGTTGATCGATTTCATAAATAGAATCGTTATTAAGGCTACTGCAAAAGTTGAAAAGATGAACATTACAAATGACTTTAGAATCACATCAATAAATTCCATGTTCCTCTGCCCGAAATAGATTAAGGAGAGTGCAAAAATCAGAAGTCCTATTTGTAATACTATTTTATTCATGTTTTCCTCGTTAGCTATGTTAGACAAAGATTGTACCATTCAGCCGGGTACAAAAAGTGCAAAAAAGGGGAGAATTTGGGCTATTTTTTAATGATTAGGAAGCCGGTTGGTGATTATTAGCCATTTGACCGAAAGTAGCAATCGATAGTGCGGCGGAAGAAATTTCGGATATAATTTCATGAATTTCAGTCCGGTTTATAGAGGTTTGACTTAAGATTTTTGGTTCTTTTAGATGTTGGTCTTCGGATATAATTCCCATCAAGTTTAATTCTGTTTTTAAGAAATGAGTGACTGCTTTGTTAAGATTTTCAAACGCAAGTTTTCCTTCCGAAATAGATTTGCATTTGTTTACAATTACACCATTGCTAATATCGATTGAGTTTTTCTTCATCAATTTTACTACTACATAAGCATCCATAACGGCAACATGATCGGGAAGTGTTACAAGTAAGTTAAAAGTAGAAAACTTCAGTGCTTCGAAAATTTCATGACTAATGCCGGCACCGTTATCAATTATCACAAAATCGTATTCGCTGCCTTTGCTGTATAATGAATTAAAGAAATTTCTTATCCCGGCAATATTATTATCCGTATAATTTAGTCTGCCGTTATCTCCAAAAGCAACATGGAAATTTTCAAATATTTTTTGCGGAAGTTCTTCAAATAGAATTTTCCCATCAAAAAAATCAAATAGTGTGTTATCGGGATTTATCCCCAGATGATAAGTTAAGCTTGCTAAATTGAAATCGAACTCAACTAAAAGAGTTTTATGACTTTGCTTTGCTAATAATTGAGCAATATAAAACGCAACAAATGATTTCCCGGTTCCGCCTTTCCCTGAAGTTACCGAGATTATCTGCTGCCGGTTTCTTCTTTCTATGGCATTTGATTTATAATACTCTCTTAATTTATAAGCCTGATCGAACATTTTAATTAAAGTTCCCGTTATAAATTAATTTGGCTGCATATTCCGAATCAGCAGCTAAGATATCATCAGGAATAATTTGACCATTGGTTAAGTAAATAACCGGCTTCTGAAATCTCAACGAAAGATTAAGCATACTTCCGTGAGTAACTGCTTCATCAATCTTGGTAAAAACAAAAGAATTATAATTGAAGATTTTAAATTTTTCAGCAGCATCGAGAAGATTTTTAGGAGAAGAAGTCATACTTAAGGCAAGATAAGTTTCATCAATTTTTACATTACTGAAAAAAGATGTCATTTTTTTTAATTCGGCAGTATTTTTTTGACTGCGTCCCGTGGTGTCAATAAAAATCAAATCCTTGTTTTTAAGTTTTGCAATAAGTTTAGGCATATCGCTTGGTTCGTAAGCAACAAGCATATCCACGTTGCTGATTTCCGAGAAAATTCTTAGTTGGTCAATGGCGCCAAGTCTATATGTATCAATAGAGATAATTCCGATATCCAAATTATGAATGATCTTTGAGATTGCAGCGAGTTTGGCTATGCAAGTCGTTTTACCAACCCCGGTTGGTCCAATGATTGAAATTACACGACCGCTTTTTCTTTTTTCAATTTCAAAACTTCTTGTGTTTAATAGTGAAGCTAAGCCGGTTATTACATAGTTGTCTAAATTATCAACGGTTAAGTAACTTTTTGATTTCTTGAGATAATTAATTACCAACTTTATAACATCTTTACTTAGATCTCTTTCAAAAAGCGTATCTGCAATTGTCTGAATTTCATCTTTAAGTGAGGTTAGATTTTGTGGTTTCCCATTATTTTTATCTTTTAAAGATTTGTCGATTACGGTTTTAAAATCCGAAAGTTTCTTCTCAAAATCTAACCCATGATTATTAGCGGATGATACATTAGATTTTTGGTTTAGCATTTCTGTTATTTCACGCTGTTCATCTTCATAAGCAGAGACAATCTCAAACATTTTTCTGAATCCGTTATCATAGTTTTCAATAACACGCGTACTTAAAATTATTGCTTCGCTACCGAGTTCCAATTTCATTTTTTCGGTAGCTTCTTTAAGAGTAGGTGCTATAAATTTTTTAGTTTTCATCTGTTACCTCTAACTTGTCTATTATCTCAAGTTCAATGTTAGCCGGCAATTCCGAGTAGGATAAAACAGCAAGTTCCGGGAAACTAGAACTAAATAAGCGGTAAAAATAAGGTCTAATTGTTGCCGAGGTGATTAGAACAGGAGTATAACCTAAATTCATAAATTTGTCGGTTATTTGAGCAAGATTAATTTTTAATTTATTCAAAAGACCCGGGTTCAATCCAAGTGTTTGAATAGCGTCTTTCTGTTCTTTAATTGAATTTACAATATGTTTTTCAAGTTTATCTCCCATTGCTGCTGCATGTATTATATTGTTCTGGTCCTTATAAATATTGGCAATTATATCGCCAACAGCATGTCTTGCATACTCAGTTAATACGTCTACGTTCTTTGTTACTTTTGAATAATCTATTAAAGCTTCTAAAATCTGTACAAGGTCTTTAATAGGTATATATTCTTTTAACAAGTTCTGTAATACTTTTTGAATAGTTCCGAGCGGAAGAATTTCGGGATTAATATCATCAACAACTGCGTTATACTCTTTCTTCAAATTTTCCAACAATTGTTTAACCGATTGTCGAGTTAAAATTTTGTCAAAGTTCTTCTTAAGAGTTTCTTGTAAATGAGTTGTAAGTACAGATATTGCATCAACAACGGTATAACCAAGAATTTCGGCTTTTTCTTTTTCTTCTTTATTTACCCAAACCGCCGGAAGTGCAAAAGCGGGGTCATTAGTAGGAATTCCGTCGGGAGATTCCTCTATTAAACCGGAATTCATTGCCAGCCATCTATCGGTGTGAATTTCAAAAGATGAAACAACATTCCCTTTAATTTTTATTATATACTGATTTGGCTCTAATTGAAGATTATCTCTAACTCTTACAGGTGGAATCAACAGTCCGTATTCAAGTGCAATAAATTTTCTTGTCGATGAAATTTTTTCAAATAAATTACCCCCTTCATTTTCATCAACAAGACTTATAAGTCCATACCCGATTTCCAATTCAATAGGATCGACTTGAAGATATTGTTCTACATTTTCTTCTTTTTCTTCCTCTGCTGATTCTTCTTTTTCAATTGTATCAACTTGACTCTTTGTTATACTTTTCTTAGTAAGATATGAACCGGTACCTGCAACTACACTGAGAACCATAAACGGAATCATGGGCATGCCGGGAACAAATGCAAGCAACATAACAACACCGGCAACAGTTCCAAGAACCCTTGGATTAGAAAGTAACTGCAGTTTCATTTGACTATCCAACGTAGTCCCTGAGGAATTTCGTGTTACAACCATACCGGCAGAAGTAGCAATAACTAAAGCAGGAATTTGTGATACAAGTCCGTCACCGATTGTTAATATTGTATAGCTTTGTAATGCGTCTGTAAACGGCATACCTTTTTGAGCGACACCGATTATAAAGCCGCCAATAATATTAATGACATTTATCAATATACCGGCAATTGCATCACCTTTAACAAATTTGCTGGCGCCATCCATAGCACCAAAAAACTCAGCTTCGCGAGAAATAGTATCTCTTCGAGATCTGGCATCGGATTCACTAATCAAACCGGAACTTAAATCTGCATCAATAGCCATTTGCTTGCCCGGCATTGCATCCAAAGTAAATCTTGCAGATACTTCCGAAATTCTTCCCGAGCCTTTTACAATGACAATAAACTGAATTATTACTAAAATGAGAAAAATTATAAATCCTACGACAAAATTACCGCTTACGACAAAACTTCCGAATGATTCAATTACTTTTCCTGCATAACCGTCAATTAAAATTAACCGGGTAGAACTTATATTTAATGCCAATCTGAAAAGTGTTAGAATTAATAACAATCCCGGGAATACCGAAAAATCCAGCGGTGATTTAATGTATAAGGATAATACAAGCACAAGAATTGCAAGAGAAATATTGAGAGCTAAAAAGAAATCAAGAAATGCAGCCGGGAGAGGAATAAGCATCAACCCGAGCATCAGTATTAATCCGAAAGCTAATAGTATATCGGTATTTTTATTTATCTTAAACATTATTTACACAATTCTTTTCTTTTGCGATTTGGCTTTGAAGACAAACGCAAGAATTTTTGCAACTGCTTCAAATAGTTTTTCCGGTATTTCTTCACCGATTTTACATGTTTTATAAAGAGCCTGTGCAAGTAATTTGTCTTCATAGAGCGGAACATTGTTTTTTCTTGCTACTTCTTTTATTCTAAGTGCTACTTCATCCATACCTTTGGCAAGAACAATCGGTGCAGAGTTTTTTGCGGCATCATATTTCAATGCAATTGCAAAGTGAGTCGGATTTGTAATAACAACATCGGCTTTCGGTACTTCTTGAATCATCCTGTTACGGCTCATTTCCATCTGCTTGGTTTTAATTTTCCCTTTTACAAACGGATCACCTTCAGTCTGTTTAAACTCATCTTTTACTTCTTGCTTTGTCATCATCATATCTTTTTTGAATTTATGTTTTTGGAAAATAAAATCAGCTATTGAAAGCACCGCATAAACAATAAGTATTTTCCACAAAAATGATAAAGCTGCATCCGACATAAAGTTGACAATTTCTTCAATTGATTGGCTAAGCAAATTTGTTGATTGGACAATTAACGTACTAATTGCCAGGTAACTAAAGAGTCCGATTATTATCAACTTTACTAATGATTTTATAACTTCTACTACAGTTCGAGATGAAAATAATTTATTCTTTAATCCCTTGATCGGGTTTAGTTTACTGAACTTAGGTTGTAACGCTTTGGGAGAAATTCTGATACCTACCTGCATTAGATTTACAGCTAATGCCAATAAAATTATTCCTATAAAAAAAGGGGAGAGAGTAATAAAGAAAAAAAGCAACCCTTTCATTGCATATATTTGAATTACACTCCGACTTAATTCAAATTGATCTAAGGAAATAAAAATCTGTGATGAAAGGGATGATAATCTTTGTCCGATAAATCCTTGAAATAGAAAAAGCAAAAGCAGACCCGAACCAAAAACAGTAAAATTGGATATCTCGGCACTTTTTGCTGCCTGACCTTTATTCCTGGCATCATCAAGTTTTTTCTGCGTTGGTTGTTCGGTTTTATCCTGACCTTGTTGTTCAGCCATTTCTTAACTCATCGTTTGTATTAATTGATAAAGCTTGTCTTCATAGCTATGAAGCAAATTCTTAATTAAGTATACGTAAAGCGGAATTGTTACCATTAACATTACAATTCCCAACCCAATTTTTAACGGGTATGTAACAAAGAAAACCTGCATTTGAGGAATAACTCTTGCCATAATACCTTCTGCAAGGTGTACAAGAAAAAAAGATACCAATATTGGCGAAGCAATTTTAACCGCAAGAACAAAAACCGAAGCTCCCATCTTAACGATGAAGTCAAAGACTTCGGTATTCAGCGAATACATTCCAATTGGAACTATTGTGAAAGAATAAGTAATTGATCTAATTATATAGTGATGACCGTTGATTAATATCAGTATCAAAATGGCTAATATATATAAGTACTCTCCTAAAACGTTGTTGTTAGTTTCTTCGGTTGGATTCAGAACTTGCGCCATAGCCATTCCGATATCAAATCCTATTATTGTACCGGCAAAAGAAATGGCAAAGAATACAAGTGCTACACTAAAGCCAAGTATTACCCCGGTTAATATTTCTTTTATAACATTTGTAAAGATGAATGATAGAGTAATTTCAAGTTGGATCGAGTCTTTATTGATAAAAGTAAAAATCAAGTAAGATATAACTAAGGCAAGAGCAATTTTAGCCATAGATGGAAATGCTTTATTACTGAATAATGGAGCTGTTACAAAAACCGCCGTTACTCTAATAAAGATGAATAAGAATATCATAAAATGGGATGTAAGGATCTCCGTCATCAGACTACTGTAATAATTATGTTAATTATTTTCATTGTTATACCAACCAGCTTATCGAGTATCCATGGTATTAGAAATACAATAACAACTGCAGTAAATAATATCTTCGGTACAAATGTTAGAGTCATTTCCTGAATAGATGTAACAGCCTGGAATATTGAAATTGCAATACCAACGACTAACGATACTCCGAGAATAGGCAGCAGAATTATAAAAACCGTATAAAAAACTTCAGTTAAAATTTCTATAACTAATTCTTCCGTCATCGCAATATTCCTTGCACTACCGAACTTACTATCAAATTCCAACCATCAACTAAAATGAAAAGCAATATCTTAAACGGTAATGATATCATCATAGGCGGTATCATCATCATACCCATTGATAGAAGAATACTTCCTATAATTAAATCAATCATTATAAAAGGGATGAACAGAAAAAACCCGATAATAAATCCGGCTCTTAGTTCGCTTAAAGCATAGGCGGGTACTAAGATATAAGTTGGAAGATCGTTTCGCTCTTCAGGTCTTTCTATATTAGCCATACTAACAAATAGTTCTAAATCTTCGTTTCGTACTTGGGTAAACATAAATTCTCTTATAGGTTCAATTCCTTTGTCGTAAGCTTCTTCAACTGTAATTTCGCCATCCATTAATGGTGTAAGTGCCGCTTCATTAACTTTGGACCAGGTTGGTGCCATTATAAAAAAGGTAATGAATAAAGCTATACCGGCAAGAAGCTGACCAGGAGGCATTTGTTGTGTTCCCAACGCATTCTTCAAAAAATGAAAAACTACAATAATCCTTAAATAAGAAGTGGTCATTATCATGATTGATGGCGCGAGAGATAAAACAGTTAGCAAAAGTAATATCTGTAGTGTTACCGAAATATCTTCACCGCTCTGTGCTTGACCGACATCAATTCCTATCTTGGGGAAGGGAATAGTTGTATTCTGTGCAGATATCTCCGAAAAAGAGATTACAAATAGAATAAGTATTATTATCAAACTCTTTTTGTTCATCTGCTTGGCCAACTGTTTTTTAATATTTCATGGAACTTGGAGCGCATTTTGTCGTCATTTTCATTGTTCAAATACGACGAATCGAATTCCTTCTCTTGCAGAAGATTAATTGAACCATCCGAGATTCCAAGGATTAAAAGTTTATCTTCAATTCTTACCACGGCTATGTACTTTTTCGGCATTATGGATTTTACACTGACTATATCTATCGGAAGAGAATTATACTTAGAGAAGTTGTGTATAAATTTTTTCTTACTTACAAAATACCAAACTACTCCAAGAAGAATAGTTATTAAGAATAAAGGAAATAACATGTTGAATATATCACCAAGACCCATCTTAATATAATCCTTTCAATCTATCGGCTGGTTGACTTAAGTTTGTTATCCTAATTCCAAAATGTTTATCGATAACAACAACTTCACCTTCTGCAATTTTTTTGTTGTTTACGTAGATATCAACAGGCTCACTTGCCATTTTATCAAGCTCGATAACGTAGCCTCGTTCAAGTTCAAGAATATCTTTAATTTGCATTTTGGTTCGTCCCAATTCGATAAATACATTGAGTTGAAGGTCCTGTAAAAAATCCAGTTTATTTTCACCGAAGTTCTTTTTTGTAGATTCATCAAATTCATCAAATTCGGCAACTTGTGAATCCACTTTTGTATCGTCTTTTGAACCTCCGGCGTTTTCAGACGGATTACTGTTTTTAAGATTTTTATCTTCCATTTTTTTACCGGTGTTTATTTTATATTAATTTTTTTGTGACTTTTATGGCTTTTCTTTTATTTACTATTCCAGGTCTCCCGTAACAGATCAATTTATCTTCCATTTTAATTTCGCATTGATCACTCAATTTTTTGTTAAGGGTAATAATGTCTCCTACCTCAAGACTTAAAAACTCGGAAACAGAAATTGTTGATTTACCGAATTCAATTTTTAACGGTAATTCGGCATATAATAAATTTCTTGCTAAAACTTCTCTGGATGTAGATCCTTGGTAATCAGTTGGTCGAATAGAGGAAAACTTTTGTGAAGAGAGTTTTGCAAGTATAGCATCGAAAGAAAAAGTTGCTAAGCATAAATTCATTAAATGTGTTTCTTCACTAATCATTATTTCGAATGAAATAAGTAAAACAGATTCATTAGGCGAAGTTATTTGTGCAAAGTCAATATCCGGCTCAAATCTATCAACTTCAAATTCTAATTTGTCAACAACACTCCACGATTTCTTAAGATTTACCATGATACTTTCAACAACAACATTTAAAACCTTCTGTTCGATTGGTGTTATTACCTTTGCCTCTTTCTTTCCTTCTCCGTTACCGCCTAATAATCTATCTACTAATGCAAGAGCGAGTTCCGGACTGAATTCCAATATTCCTTTTATGTCGGTATTTTTTATACCAACGGTGAATAAGCAAGACGGATTTGAAACAGAGAGTACATATTCGGAATAATACAATTGGTCGACAGACGCTACCGAAGCAGTTACAAGAGTTTGTAATTTCGAAACAAGGAATGAACTAAAACTTTCGGCAAAGTTTTCATGAATGTTCATTATTGTTCGAAGTTGATTCTTTGATATCCTATTGGGTAAACGAAAGTCAAACGGAATAGCTTCTTTTGAACCTGCTACTTCCGGTTTTTCTTCTGTTCCGCTTTTAACGTTGTTTAACAGATTATCTATTTCTTGTTGATTTAGAACTTCAGCCATAATTTTTAGTTGATTATATATTTACTGAAATAAACTTTATTGATTTTTACGTTCGGAAATTTATTCTGAACTTTTTTTGATATTTCTACTCTAAGAGAGTCACGATAAACATTGCTGCTAAGCTGATGAATTGTTTTGCTTGATAAAACAGATATTATCATATCCTTTACAAGAATCTGTTTTTTCTCTAAGTCTTTTGCAATATTTGCTTCCGGTACGTCAAATGCTACCGAAGAGAGCAAAAGTTGTTGACCTTGAGTATTTGCAGGATTAACAATTATGTCTTCAATTTGAAATATGTGTTCACCCAAATTCTGGTTAGCCGTATCAGTCGCTAATTTTTCTTCTTTTTGGATTTCTTCTGCAACTGTAGAATTTTTTGTTTCAATAGTTCTTCCATCCATTTTTTTCAGGAGTATATTGGCAGTAATAAAATAAACTACAATTAGCTGCACTACAAAAATGGGTAGACCGAAAATCAGCACTTTAGGGTTAAATTTTGATTTGGGTTTTTCTTCAGGAAGAGAATTCACTTCTTCCAATTCTTCGTTTAATTTGTTTTCTTTTGTTTCCATAGTAGTTATATATTTTCAAGTGTTGTGCCATGCTAAAATGGGTTGAAAATGAGGTTTAACGAGAGGAAATCAAACATTTGTGGCTATTAATAACCAATTGATTAAAAACGGCACAAAAAAAGGAGAGATGAATACTCACCTCTCCTCAATTAGTTTTTTTAAGTAGGAAGTTTTACTATCTAATAAGATTAGTTATCTCTTGAAGTAAATTATCGGCAGTTGATATTACTCTTGCATTTGCCTGAAATCCTCTCTGAGATACAATCATTTTAGTAAATTCTTCTGATAAATCAACATTGGATTGTTCTAAAGCACCGGATTGAACTGTTGTACCTGTTTCTTCACCAAGACTTCCGATTCTTGGTTCGCCTGAGTTTGCATAAGCTGAGTACATATTATCGCCAACACTAATTAATCCGTTAAGGTTAGTGAATGTTGCAACCATTAGTTGAGCAAGCGTACGTGAATTACCGTTTGAGAAAATACCAACTATATTTCCGTATTGATCTATATTAAGATTTGAAAGCGAGGCAGCTGCTGACCCATCTTGACTTAAAGCAGAAACAACAGAGCTTGATGAAGTCTGAGTAACCCCACTGAAACCACTTCCAAAATTAAGATCGATAACAACCGGATTAGCACCGCCGGCAGGTTGGAAATTAAATTGAGGATTGTTTGGCGAAATATTTGCCGGGTCTAATGTACCATCAGCATTAAATGCAATTGTTCCGCTTGTTAAAGTACCTTGTCCGGAAACTGTACTTGTCCCGGGAACCGATACTGTCCATGTCCATTGATTAGTATCTATTTTTGTGAACTTCAATGTTAATTGATGCGAATTTCCAAGAGAATCAAACACAGTAACCGATCCAGAAACTATATTCGGGGTTCTGTTACCATCTGCCGAAATACTTAATGTTTGAGTTGTAGTGTTGTTAGTCATTGTGGATGCATCTATTTGGAATAGGATGTCACCGGAACTAGGACCAACACCATTAAATACTACTGCAGTATTTACATTGTAACCGGTTGCATTAGGATCAAATAACTCTTTAGAAGCATCGGTCATTACAAAGTTTCCTGAACCATCATCTGCGAAATTAACTGTAATGGCTGCTGCAGAAGTACCGACTGAGGCTCCTGACTCATCAAGAACTTCCCAGGTCATATCATATTCATTTGCATTTGTAGTTTCAGTATAAGTTACTTCAAGTGTATATTTTTCACCAAAAGTATCGTAGATGGTTGTCGAAACTTTTGTTGTTGAACCGTCAAGTGTACCGTCATTTTGTAAATTACCTCTTAATACAACACTCTCGGTGCGTGTTACGTCAGAATTACTCTTTAGGTTACCACCCCAGCTTATTGAACTTGTTGCAACGGCAGGCAGTTTAAGATTAGTATCAATTATAATATCTTCAAGATTATTACCGGGAGGAATTGCGCCATCGTCGTTTGCTATTTTACCTTGAACAACTGCACCATTTTGCGGGTTAACTAATTTTCCGTAACCGTCAAAAATAAACGCACCCGCTCTCGAATAAAATTGCTCGCCGTTACTATCTAATACGAACATACCGGGACCTTGAAGTGCAAGGTCTGTAGTGATACCTGTTCTTTCAAATGTACCTTGATTCCAATTTCGGTCAATAGAATTAATCTTCATACCAAGACCAATTTGGAAAGTGTTAGTACCGCCGGTAGTTTCGGTAGGGTTAGTTCCGGCTTTTACAAATTGGTTAAAGGTATCGCTGAATGTTACTCTTGAACCTTTATAACCAATTGTATTTACGTTAGCGATGTTATTACCAATAACATCCATCATTGATTGGTGATTTCGTAAACCTGAAACACCTGCGAAAAGAGAATTAAGAAGTGCCATTTTAACCTCCTAAGGTTTTATTACTCAGCTTCAGTCAGTCGGCTGAGTTAGAGCGTCCTTATTAGGTCCCGCTCTTTGTTATTTGTTAATAATTATTTTTTAAGCAAAAACTACACTATCAATATTTGTGAATACACTGTCGTTATTTTCGATAGGCATAGCTGTTATCACTGTTTTGTTGGGGATATTAACTATGAATGCATTGCCGTTAACCATTACTAAAGAATCTACCGCACCTTTTGTTTCGGCTTTTTGCACTGCTTCATTGATCTTTCCCATCTCTTCACTACTCAAAACAATGTTTCTGTCTTCAAGCCTTTTTGAAGCATGGCTTGAGAATTTTAGTTTAGATAACTCGTTGTTGAGAATGTCGCTAAATTTAGCATCAATCTCTTTCGAGTTATTGAAATTATTATAGTTGTTGTTGTCAACTATAGGAACAAACGGAACACTTACACCATTAATTTGTGCCATCTGCTTTTGCTGCTCCTGTATTTGATGTTTGTGTTGAGTTAAGTATTTCTAATATATCTGATAGATAATATTCAATATTGTCAATCATAATTTTTGTGCCGCTTTCGGTGAATTTAACACCGGTAATTGTACCGTATTGAAAAACATTTGCATTCAATTGTTCTTGTCCGTTGCTTTCAACTTCTACTTTAAATGTATATTTACCGTTTGTTAATCTCCTACCGTCATTATCGGTAAAATCCCATGAAAGTTTATGGTCGCCTTTAGTAATTCCTTTGCCATCAATAGCTCTTACAAGTTTTCCAGACTCATCGTAAATATTTATTGTAACGCTTTTTGCATTTGCGGGTAAGTTATATCCAATACGCGCAGTATTTTCACCTTGGTTGTGAAGAACGTTACTTTCAAATTTTACATCTTTTCCGATTAATGTAGCAGTTAATGTATTATTAACCGATTGTGCTAACAAATAATTTGAATCGATACTTTCTCTTAACGAAGTATTGATATTAGATAATTGTTCGAGAGAAGAAAACTGTGCAAGTTGAGCTGCAAATTCGTGGCTGTCCATCGGGTTTAACGGATCTTGATTTTTTAATTGTTCTATCATCAATTTTAGAAAATCATCTTTTCCCATTATTCCATGTGAATCATTGTACTTTGGTGTTCCGTTATTCCATGATGTATTTATTGAATTTAACATTAGTTTCTCCTAAGCAATAAATTCGTATGTGTTATAACCCAACGATTTTGCTTGTTTTTCTTTTTGTATATTTTCTTTTGTGTCAATGTCCTTTATACTAGAGTCTTTGCGTTTATCTCTGAGGGATTTCGAATTTTTCTGTTCCGAACTATATAAAGAAATACTTAATGAGCTAAGTTGAATTCCGTTGTTGGATAAACTATCACGTAAATATTCAACTTGATTGTGAAGCATTTCTTTAGCGCTGTTAGTTTCTACTTCAAGCCTGGCAGTCAACTTATTTTCTATTATTTCAAGTGCGACTTTTATTTTACCCATATCAGCAGGCTCAAGATAAATTACAGCCTTATCTTTCTTCTCGGAGATCACTAATTCCGAAATCTCTTCAACAATTTTGGAATTAAGTTCAGGTTGAATCAGCTCTTTTGTTCTTACTTTTACTTGATTAGCTTGCAGAGATTGTGATTGTTCAACTTTTATATCTTTTGTTAAAACATGCGAAGCATTATTCCCGGCTTTTTCAATTCCTTCGGATTTGGAGATATCGGATTCTTTATTTGACTGCTTGTTTGTTTTTTCTGCTTCCTCGGTGCTTTTTGCTATTTCTCTATTTACTTCTTGAGTTAAGTTTTTATTTGCTTTTTCAAAGTTTCCACTTTCATGAACAATTTTTTGTTCATTGTTTTCATTACTTGTTTGAGAATCAGAAGATGAATTTTGTCCGGAATTTGCAAATTGACCGGATACATTAAGCTTGTGATAAGTTATTCTAACAGCCGAATTAAGATTTTCAAGTTTATTTGTCAACCTTTCGGAAGAAGGAGATGCAGATTCCAAATTAGTTTTTGTCTTTTGTTCAATATCAATAATTCTAATGGGCATTTTATAATTATTAAAAATGTCTATACTACTCTCTACTGTGTTACTGCTTGTTATTCTTTGTGCTTGGTTTACAAAATCGTTGAGCTGAAGATTACTTTCATGATTGATACTATTACCTGGTTTTTGACTAATATGAATTATTATAGGTGAGTTCTCATTACTATTTAGTTCTCGATTTTGAACTACCGGATTGTTTTGAATAACCTCTTTCTTATCTTCAATTCCTTTGAGATATTCAACTTGTTTAGTTTCATTTACATTTTTGTCTTCAACCTTAGTATTATTATTGTTAGTTGATGTATGTGTTGGCGAATTGCTTTCGGTTTTTTCTTTATTGTTAGTTAAATATTCTTCTTGCTCCGATGTATCGATTGAAGTCTCTGATTCCCGGGAATTATTTAGCGAAAACTTTGGTACTGCTTTTTCTCTGACCGATAATAACGGTAAGTCGGATTCAGAATTAAGCGGTTCTGATTTATTTCCCATCTCCGACGAGACATCATTTGATTTTTCAATTGAATACTTGATTGAATTTTGTACTATCGATTCTCTTTGTGAAATATTCTGTATTAATTTTTCGGCTTGAGTTACTTTCGTATGAACTGAGTTATTGACAGAATCTTTTTCATTGTTTATCTCATGCATGGTTTTATTCAATAATGAACTAGGATTTTGCAAATCATTTTTCTTTGAGGGATCACCTTCTAAGGGTATTGAACCACGCTCGTAAAAATGTTTTGAAAAATTAATTACTCTAAAAGGAGATTCATGCTGAACAGAATTATTGGATGTATTTACCTGGGTGGAAGAGTTATCTTTATTATGCGTATCTAATATTTTATCTGCATTATTAGTCTCATTATTTGGGGTAGCTTTTAATTGATCCCCATGAGATTCTTTTGAAAGGGTTGTACTATCATTTACATGAACATTTTGACTATTTTTTGTTTGGTTATAGCCTGATGAAGTTGTTTCTTTCGAATCAACCGTAGAGTTGTTGATTCTGTTTTCAATATTTTGAGAAATTTTATTGGGTTGCTGTGAGCTGTTACTACCATCCGTTTTTTTCAGCGAGATAACATAAATTGATTCATCCTCATTCGAAATTGGAATTTCATTATTCTCTTGTTTCATATTACTGATTGTTAGTGAGTAATAATTACCGGGTGAATCTTGATGAATTTGTATTGTAACCGATTGATTATTTTCTAATTGATTTTTTATGAAAGATAATAACTCAGTAGTATCGGAGTTACCTATATTACTAGTTTTGTTATTGTTATTTACGGGTTGTTCAATCGTTACATTAAATTCTTTTAGCAAATTGTTCAGAGCGTTCCCAATAATTTCAATAACTTCTTCGGATGTTGCTATTACAAACGATGATTCATCAAAAATATTGTTTGTCAAATCCATTTCAGAAAGTTGTGAGAATGTGTTTGAAACATTTAACTCGGATAAAATTAGATATAGTTGTTGATCAACATTGGTGTTAGCCGAATAATTTGCTTTTGAAAGTGTTTCAACATCCTTCAAAATTGCGTCTAGTATTTCATTTGAATTAAATGATCGTGCAAGTTGATTATTCTTAGCAACTTTAATTATATCACGAAAGAGATAAGAATTACTTGAGTTGCCAAAACCAATATGATGGATTTGTTTGGCTTCCGTATCAATAAATAATGGATTAAAGATCATATTTGTGATTTAGTTATTCTATTAACAAAATTGGGATCTAAATGAGTTAATATTTCCGCTGCTTTATTCTTTTTCATAGAGTATATCAACTCTCTTGCTTCATTATCGGAATAATTTTTAATTACTTTAGCAGCATTCTTTGGGTCCATCGATTCAAACAACTTTGCTGTTTGTTTAATCCACTCTTCACTAATTTGTCCGGATTCCACTTCGATTTTATCCGCAAGAGCGGTTGAATTTGCAACTTCCGATCTTAACCTGGTTAGTTGTCTTTGAAGAATATTAATACTGTCAAGCAATGCGCTATCTTTAAGTATCTCTTGATATACAGTATCATATTTTACTATTGTATTTGCTTTCAGCGAATCAAGTATATTTTTTCGGAATTCATTATTGAAATAATCTTTAATTGTTTGGAAATCCAAAGCGTATTCGTTTTTTTCTAATTGAAGCGAATCTTGCTCAATTTCAATTTTTGTGAAATCAAACTCAAAAATATTTTGATAATTTGCATTAAGGTAGATAATACCAAGAGTTACTGCAAAAAACGAAAATAGGAACGCGGTTATATATATTATTGTATTTTTCACTTTTCTTTTCTGTTAAATTTTTGATTTGCTATATCATCGTTTAATTTCATTTCAGTCTTTAGCTGATCCTTTGTAAATTCCTCAAGTTTTTTTTCTTTAAGTAATTCAAACACTTTATGTTCTTGATGATGCGTAACTAAAACTCTTAGTTTGTTGTTTTTTTCCTCTTCTAAAACCATAAGTTCCTTTTTATTAACATCCAGCTGATTGTTCAAAGATTCCCTGTATTTTTCGAGAAATATCATTTCCTGAGGCGTTAATTTTTCTTTTATTATGTATGACTCATCAATTTGTTTCTGAATAATGTTTATTTCGGAAATTTTATCATCAACGGCTCGTTGGCAAACGGCAAATTCTTTCTGAGAATTCTTCTTTATTTTCTCTTTTATGTCTTCAATAGCTTGAAATTTGTAATTGAACCGAGCCATCATACACCAATCGGTTGTTCAATGATTTTATTTAGTCGAGCAAGAGTTTCTTCAAACAAGGCTTTCTCTTCCATGTCTTGTTTTAAGAAAGTTCTCAAGGCGTTTATTTTTGTTAATGCATGATCTATTTGGGGATTACTACCTTTAACATATGCACCGATATTTATTAAATCTTCTGCTTCATTATATGTTGAAAGAATTTCATTAAATATCATTGCACGTTCACGATGATCAGCATCAACTAAATCCGGCATAACACGGCTGACACTTTGCAGAGGATCGACCGCGGGGTATTGTCCTTTATTTGCGAGTTTGCGTGAAAGAACAATATGTCCGTCTAAAATCGACCTCACGGCATCTGCAATGGGTTCGTTCATATCATCACCATCAACAAGAACGGTATAAAGACCTGTAATAGAACCTTCATCTTTGTTACCTGCTCTTTCCAGCAATTTAGGAAGAATTGCAAATACGGAAGGAGTGTATCCTTTTGTAGTAGGCGGTTCACCAATTGTAAGTCCAATTTCTCTTTGAGCCATAGCAAATCGTGTTACAGAATCCATCATTAGAACAACATCATTACCCTTATCTCTAAAATACTCTGCAATTGTTGTTCCTATTAATGCTCCTTTCATTCTAATTAGAGCTGATTGGTCACTGGTGGCAACAATAACAACTGATCTTTTTAATCCTTCTTCACCTAAATCTTTTTCAATAAATTCGCGCACTTCTCTGCCTCTTTCACCGATTAAAGTAATTACATTAACATCAGCATTTGTATTTCTTGCAATCATACCAAGAGTAACACTTTTACCGACACCGCTTCCTGCAAATATTCCAATTCGCTGTCCTTTTCCAATTGTCAATAAACCATCAATTGATCTTACTCCTGTTTGAAGAGGTTCTTTTATTCTTTTTCTTTCAAGCGGGTTGGGAGGCAGTTGAAAAACTTGTCTATGATCAAGAGACGTTATCGGCCCTTTCCCATCAATAGGTCTACCCAAGCCGTCTATTACTCTGCCGAGTAAATTTTCATCTACTGGTATTTTAAATGTTTCACCGGTAGATCTGATTTCACAACTTGGCGAGATATTATGCACTTCACCAAGTGCTATTGATAAAACTTTGCCTTCTTTGAATCCAACAACTTCCGACTTGCAGATTTCGATTCCGTTTCTATCAACAATTGAACATATTTCACCCAAAGCAACATTAGGACCGGTTGAAACAATCACTAAACCAATAACATCCTTTACTTTGCCATGTACTTTTATAGTTTCTATACTATCAACAGCAGAATTAAAGTTTGTCAATATTGAATGGATAGATGTCATTTATTCTTTATTAATAATTGATAGATTACCAATGGCTTTCTTAATTTCATTTAGTTGAGAAGAGATTTGTCCGTCAATATTTCCAATATCACTTTCAATAATAAAACCGCCTTTTTCAACACGAATATCTTCTTCAAATTTTATTTTGGAAAAATTGCCTTCGGAAAAGAGTTCATTTGATCTCTCTTTTAATTGATGAATTTCTTCTGGATTAGCTTTAATAATAAGATAATTTGCACCAATCATTTTTTGAGTTACACTTCCTATATTATCAAGCAGGGGAGAGTTCCTATCAATTTCATGCTGCAATATTTTTTTTGATACCGAAAGAGCTAAGGAAATCACAATATCTGAAAACTGCTCTTCATAATTTTTTAGTTCTTCGTCAATTGATTTTAACAAGTCGTTCATTTTTGCAATTTCTGAGTTCAGTTTTATATTATATTCCGCGCTCAATTTTTCTTTTAATTCTTTTACTGCGTCTTCATAACCTTTTTGATACTCAAGTTCTAGTCTCTCATTTAATCTTTTTTCAGCAGAATCGAAATCACTGAAGGTATCTTCAACACCCTGGTTAACTTTTAATTGTAATTTCTTATTAGAGCTTTGCAATTTGATTACGTTAGACATAAACTTCTTCTCTGCTTCCTCTCATATTAAGTGAAATTTCACCGTCTTCTTCCAACCTTTTTACTACATCAATTATATTTGCCTGGGCAGATTCAACTTCTTTTAATTTTACCATGCCCATGTATTGTAATTCTTCTTTAAGAAGGGTAGCGGCTCTTTCGGACATATTTGAAAAGATTTTTGCTTTTAGTTTTTCATCGGCAATTTTTAACGATAATACTAAATCTTTCTTATCAACTTCGCGTAATATTTTTTGTAAGTCTTTATCTTGAATTTGGATAAGGTCGTCAAACATGAACATAAGTCTTTTAATTTCGAAAGCAACATTTTCATCTTTTTCGGATATTTTTTCCAATAGTTCTTTGCTTAAACTTACACTTGATCTATTCAAAATTTGGGCTAAACTCTTTGTCCCGCCGATTTTACTCATCGATTGACTTATTGTTAATCCCGCCATCTCGTCAACAACTTTTTCTATACGCTTCAATGTTTGCGGAGCAATTTTCCCTAAAGTTGCGATGCGATAAGCTACCTCGACGCGGAGCGGTTCCGGAAGTTCTCTTAATGCAGCCGCGGTTTGATCCGGACTTAAGTGAGATAAAATTAATGCAATTGTCTGCGGATGTTCTTTGTTCAAGAAATTTACCAGTTGCGTTGAATCGGCTTTCTTCAATACATCAAAACCTCTAAGGGTTGTTAAGTTTTGTACTTTCTCAATTATTGATTGTGCTTTTGAAACACCGAAAGATTTTTCCAATACTGCTTGAGCATATTCAAGTCCACCTTCAAGAACATATTCTCTTGCGGTTACCATATTGTAAAATTCTTCAAGAACAAGATCAACGGTACCGGAAGCAGTATTTCTTACTTTAGTAATTTCTGCAGAAATCTGCTCAACCTCGTTAGTATCCAAATATTGAAACACTTGGGCGGCTGTGTCAACGTCTAAAGCTATAAGTAAAATTGCAGCTTTTTGTGCCCCGTTTAAGTTACTTTTCTGTAATATATTACTTTGCATATTTTTGCCTGTAATTAAACTTCTAATTCTTCATGCAGCCAGGAGTTTATTAATTTCGCCGCGTCAATTGGATTTTTGGAAACATAATTAGCAATCTTTTCCTGCTGATTCTTTTTTAGAACAGCTTCATCTGAAATTTCATCTTCCAAGTCACCTATCGGAATAAGTTCTCTCCTTTTGGGGGTTTGCAATTGGTTAAGTGAAGGCTTGGAGTCTACCAATCTATCCAGTGAACTTGGACCGGCTGATGTTCCGTATGCTAACTCGGACGGATTAACTGTTCCAATTAGTATTTTTTCTTTCTTTATTTTTGACAGCAGGTTTCTTATTACAATAAGTGATAGTATAATTCCGGTAATTACAATTATTATATTTATTAATTGGTCCATATTATTGAAATCAAACAAATTTGGTACAGCTTGATTTTCAATTTCTAAATCGATTGGAAAATTTGTTTCGAACGGAATATTCACAAGCGAAAAATTATCATCTCGTTTAATATCATAACCGAGACTGTTTTTTATTATCTGCTCTAACTTAACAAGTTGATCTTGCGGTCTCGGCTCGTAAATAATTTTTGTTACTCCGTCTTCTACAACGGTTTTTGGAATTTCATTAACCACAGCGGCAATTGTTAATTTTTTAAGAGTACCGCTTGCCTGGATTACTCTTTGAATTGTTTTGCTGATTTCATAATTAATTGTGTTGTTCTGACTAAGTTGAGCAGAAGAATCTACCATGTTAGATCCGATATTTTCGGTTTTGCTTATGTGCTCGCTTATTGCAATTTGCGAGTCAGGATCATACAATTCCATGGTTTTTTCTACCTGGTCAAAGTCGAGGTCAACATCAACTTGCACCATTGCATTGCCTAAACCAACTACATTATCTAATATATTTTGGGCTTTTTTCGATAGATAGTTTTCTATGTTTTGTTTTAATTCATATTGTTTTGATGTGGAGAGAGTGTTGTTTTCTTCATTTACTTCTTTCGAAAGGAGTCTTCCCTGTGTATCCATTAAAGAAATTCTGTTTTGCTGAAGACCTTCGACACTACTTGCAACAAAATTAATAATAGCATTAATTGAACCGTTATCAAGTACCGATCCGCTTCTTAGTTTAACAACAATTGAAGCAGTAGTAGGTTTCTGTTCCGATTTGAAAACCGTTTTTTCGGGAACGACTATATGAACTCTTGCACTCTCAATGCCATCTTGTTGAATAATTGTTCGTGCAAGTTCGCCCTCAAGAGCTCTTTTATAATTAAGTCTCTGTAAAAATTCGGACATGCCTAAAGTGCTTTGATCGAATATTTCATATCCGACTATGCCGCTGCTGGGAATTCCTTTTGACGCCATTTCTAATCTTAATTCATGCACACTTTCAGCCGGAACTTGAATTGTACGACCGCCGTTATCCAATTTATATGGAATTTTTTTCGTCGATAATTGTTCAATAATTTTTGCCGCATCATCTTCATGTATATTAGTATAAAGAGTAGAAAAATTTGGTTGATTCAAAATACCGAACAGAACAACCATTAAAACAACTGTTGCAACACCTGCAATACCGATTACAATTTTCTGCTGCGGTGCTAGTTTATTGAATATTCCAAGAATATCATTCATTCTGCTTTACTCACAATTGGTTAGACTTGCATTCTTGTTAGTTCGTTATAAGTATCTAATGCTTTGTTTCTAATTTCCGTCAACAGCATTAAATCCGTTTTAGCTTTCTCTGCAGCGATCATTACTTCGTGTATTTCTGTATTTCCTCCGAGAATAAAATCATTTGTTGCTTTTACGGAGTCAGCATTGCTTTTTTTTACTTCTTCAATAAATGATCCCAATACATTATCGAACTTGGAATCTTTTTGTTTTTCTGTTTTTAATAATTGATTGGGGTCAATCTTAAGCTGGTTAATCATTCCTTCTATTTTCATTTTACATCCTTCTATCAAGATTTTTACCTACGGCAACACCCGACATTTCACCGGATCTGCTGTAGAAGTGATAGTTTATTATTTCATCTCTTTTTGACGGATATAATTCCGTAAAAAAATCTTTTTCTTTGTTAGTAATACGGGCATCAATCTTTTGTTCCTGTGCAATGTTTTTTTCTTGAACTTTTGCATTGATCTTGTTGAGGGTATAATTCCCGATATTATTAGTGGTAATTTTCATTCTACTATATCTCCAATGAATCTTTAATCATTTCTTTAGATGCGTTAAGTGCTTTAAGATTAGCTTCATAGTTTCTTGTAGCTTCAATCATTTCTACCATTTCGTTTATGATATTTACGTTAGATGATTCAACAAACCCGTTTTGATCCGCATCGGGATGATTAGGCATAAAGATCAGTTCTCCCATTGATTTATCTTCGACTACTTCTAAATTCAAATCGGCAGATTTATTATCAGAGATAGTCATATTCTTGTTCACCGTCATAATATGCTCCGGTTTAGTGGTTGATAACCGTATTTGATTTTGAGGGGGAAGTGTACCTTTGTTAGAGTTTTCAATTACTATCGGCTTAATTGATTTTCGTTTGTATGCATCACCGTTTTCGGTTCTAGTAGATTCGGCATTGGCAATATTCTGTGCTATGATATCCATTTTCTTTCTTTGTAGTGATAATCCTTTCGAACTTATATTGAAGCTTTTATATGTTCCGCCTATTTCCATTATCTACCTCCTGATCTAATAACCGATTGAATATTTTTATAGTATCCGCCAATTCGCTTGGCTGCGAATTTGAAATTGATTGTATTCTTTGCAAGCTCAGCCATCTCTTCTTCAATATTTACTCCACGGTCTTCTATAAAAATATTTTCGTCAACCGACGCTTTGCTTGTTGACTGAACTATTTGATTGGAATTTTTCAATTCCGAAGTACTGTTTAAACTTTTTTGTAAATACGAACCAAAATCAATGTCTCTTCTTTTGTAGTCAGGTGAATTTATATTTGCAATATTTTGATTAATAACTTTGCTTTTATCGGCACTATAATTCAGAAATGATTTTATAAGATTAATGTTGTTTGACATCAGAATTACCTTTTTTTGATTAATAAAAAGTCAATTCTGATGCCAGATGGGAAATGTAGAAAAAGTTGAATTTTCGAAAGAAATGTTAAAAAATGTGGCTAAAATTGTGCAGGTGCAAAATATTATTCATTATAATCGAGGGTAATGGTTTTTGTTTCACCGCATGAACAAACAAATTTAATTTCTTTAACCTGATCATTATCATCTTTTTTTAGAAGTACTTGAACACCGTCTTCATGTTCATCATGAAATTCAATCTTAGTATTTCCGATATAATTTATGTCACTTTTTTTAATAACATTTTTCGAATTTGCTTTGCTTGTATTAAGAACTTCTCTATAAGTGCTTTCATTAAATAGTTCAGACATATCTAACCACCAAATTATTTATTGTTTCAGAAAATTTATTTAACGGAAGAATTGTGTCTGCGAGGTTGGCATCAACAATTGCTTTCGGCATGCCGTAAACAACGCAAGTTTCTTCATCTTGTGCAATTATTTGTCCCCCGATTTCTTTTAACCTTTTAATCGCTTCATAACCGTCTTTACCCATACCCGTCATTATTATCCCTAATGTTGAACTGCCGTAATTATCCACAACCGAATTAATCATAACATCGACAGAAGGTCTGTGTAAAGTCGTGCTTGGTTCATCGGAAATATATATGTTCTTCACACCGTTAACCGGTTTAATTGTCATATGTTTTCCGCCCGGGGCAATATAAACAGTTCCGCCTTTTACAATATCGCCATGTGCGGCTTCTTTAACATGGAGTTTACTCATACTGTTTAATCTTTCGGAAAGCGATTGAGTAAACTTTGGCGGCATATGCTGAACGATAAATATCGGAATATTTATTTTTTCCGAAAGTAAAGGAATTACTTTTTGCAATGATAAAGGACCTCCTGTTGATATTCCCAAAGCAATAGCCGAATAAATATGTTTTGGAAGAATGGACTTTACATACTGCTTTGGTTTACTAGTAACCTCAAGAGATTGTTTGTTAGTAATTCGACTTAACCTGTTTTTAAGTCTTGCATGCCTACCAATCGCTTTTACTTTACTTATTAACTCTTCTTTAATTTTAACAATGTTGACGTTTACAAACGATAATTCTTTGGGGATAAAATCGACTGCCCCAAGTTCCATTGCATTTAATGTAGCTTCAGCTCCTTCAGAAGTAAGTGAACTAACCATAATCACTGCCGTCGGGCACTCATTCATAATTTGTTTCAACGCACTTAAACCATCAAGTCTGGGCATCTCAATATCGAGCGTTACAACATCGGGTCTTAATTTCTTAACTAATTCAACACCTTGAATACCATCACGAGCCGTATCAACTATTTCAATTTCGGGATCGCTCTCCAGCATAATTTGGAGAGACTTTCGCATAAATGCAGAATCATCAACAATAAGTGTTCTTATCTTATTCATTAAATTGTTTTTTTCGTATTAGAAATAAAATGTAGAATTTCGCCGATATCCAAAATCATAACAATAGTTCCATCACCCATAATTGTCGAACCGGCAATTCCATGAACATTTCCGAGGTAATTCCCCAATGATTTTATAACTATCTCTTTCTGTCCAATTAAATTATCTACTTTTATACCGAATCTTTTTTCTGCAATTCCGACTGTAACAATATTTTGCCATACTCTATCTGGTTCTAATTTTTTCTTTCCATACATCACTTCATACACATCAACAAGCGGAATGATTTCGTCGCGGACTTTTATTACTTCTTTACCTTTAATTGTTTTTATATCTTCAACATGCATGCGAACAACTTCAACAACAGAATTAAGCGGTATAACAACCGTTTCATTATCTATTTTAACAACCATGCCTGAGATAATTGCAAGTGTAAGAGGAAGCTTTATCTTTACCGTTGTTCCTTTGTTTACTTCAGATTCAATATCTATTATACCTCTAAGTTTTCTGACGTTTGTTCTGACAACATCCATTCCAACACCGCGCCCGGATATATTAGTGACATTTTCCGCAGTTGAGAAACCCGGTAAAAATATTAAATTAAATGCTTCATGCTTCGAAAGTTCTTTTGCTCTTTCTTCCGTTATTAATCCTTTGGCTACTGCTTTACTTTTTATTTTCTCCGGATCAATACCTTTGCCGTCATCCGATATTGAAATTACAATGTTATTTCCTTCCTGTGAAGCAGAAAGAATAATATTTCCTTGAGGATTTTTATTTGCTTCTTCTCGAACTTCCGGTGATTCAATACCGTGATCAATAGAATTTCTAACAAGATGAACAAGCGGATCGTTAATTTCTTCTATTAGGGTTTTGTCTAATTCAGTGTCTTCACCGAAAATATCAAGTTTTATATTTTTCCCGGTCTCTCTTGATAAATCTCTTACAAGCCGGGGGAAACGGTTAAAGACTTTGCCGATCTTTACCATCCTGGTCTTCATAACAACAAGTTGAAGTTCATTTGTCATTAAGTCGATTTGCTTTGTTGCATCCGCAAGATCTCTGGCAATTTGACTTCCTTCAAAACCGGTTGAGGCATGATTGTTAACTTGCTGCAATTGGTTTCTTCCTAATACTAATTCGGAGACAATATTTAGAAGTTCATCTAATCTTTCAACGTCGACACGAATAGTTGAATCCGTCTTTGTGTGAGATAGAGCTTTCTTTATATTTTGTTCGGAATTATTTTCATCGGTTCGAATTTCTTCTTCGTGAAGTCCCTCTTTATTATCATTTTCAATTTTACTTTCGACCTTAGTCGATTTTTTGCCTCGCTTACGCTTAGTTTTAACCGGCGGTTCTTTACCGTCCAATATTGCAAGAGCCTTATCGAGGTTAGCAAGAGTTTTTTTAATATCTACATTTTCGGCTTTTTCTTTTTCTATGGATGCTACTATTTCTTGAATGGTATCGAATGAAACAAGAATTGTATCCATTAAACCGGAATTTAATTTAGCCTCACCTTTGCGAAGCTTATTGAGAATATCTTCGCACTTATGTGTAACGGTTTGCAGTTTTTCAAGACCCAAAAAACCCGATGTTCCTTTGATAGTATGGAAAGCCCGGAAAATCTGATTAAGAAGATCGAGATCGTCCGAATTTTGTTCTAACTCAATTAAATCTTTGTTGAGTGTCTCAAAAATTTCTTTCGTTTCTTCTAAAAAGGAAACAACTATTTCCTTCATTTCGGGGTCTTGAAGCATTTCGTATTTGTTTTGTTCGCTCATAGTATTATGAAAATAATTTATCGATTTCTTCCTGTGATGCATTTAAGTTTTCTCGAACCAACGAGTCTGCCATTTCCTGCCTGGAAGTTTCCTTGTTATAAGAAGCTTGAGGATCAAAATGGACATTTTCCGGGGTGGCATCTTTTTCAATTCTCATTTCTTTAATTTCAGTTTCACCGAGAGTAATAATTAATGATGATAGTTTTTCTTGTACTGATTCGATTAGGTGATTAACAGCCGCTAATTGCTGCGAGGTAATATCCTGAACTTGCAGTGAAATTGTAATATTGTATGCATCATTTCTAATTTTGGAAATTATTTCTTGTATAGATCCAATTACTTCCTGCGAAACCAATTCTTCTTTCAGCGAAACAAGTTTGGCTTTTACCTCCGGCTTATCATCTAATAATGCGATAATTTCATCAAATTGTGAAGCTCTATTTTTTTCTTTTTCAATAACGGAATTTATTTTATTATCTATTGTTTGAACATCATCGGAAATAGTATCGACTATGTCCAATATTTCTGTTGTAGCAAGTTCCGTTGCATTTGTAACATCGTGAATATGATGTTTTGCTTTTGGAATTTTGGTTGTGCTTTCAGCTATAGATCTATTTATATTTTCAAGCAAAGGAACTGTATCTTTCATGAAATCCAAAAGACTATGGATAACAGGAATTATTTTTTGACCGTATATAAAAACTGATTTTAAGTCATCAAGTTTTTCAAATAGCTGCATCATGCTTGTTTGTTGAGCCATTATTATTTTCTCCCTAAACGGTTAACTAAGTATTTGTTCTATTTTTTCTTTAAGAATTTGCGGAGTAAATGGTTTTACTATATAGTTATTTACTTTAGCTGAAAGAGCTTCAATAATATCTTCTTTTACGCCTCTTGTGGTTACCATTAAAACAGGAAGCTCTTTGAGTTTTTCGTCACTGCGAATGGCTTTTATTAATTCCAAACCGGATAATACGGGCATATTCCAATCGGTTATTACAAAATTTATATTATCATCTGCGGCAAGTTTATCCAACGCATCTTTTCCATCGCTTGCCTCAACAAAATCATTGTAGCCAAGATTTTTCAATGAGTTAGCGACAATTCTTCTCATTGTTATAGAATCATCTACTACAAGAAATTTAATACTCATTTTAATTCTCCTCTAATTTAAATACTTAGAAACTTCGTAAAGAATTTTTGTGGGATCGAACGGCTTAACGAGATAAGAGTTAGCCCCGATGCTTAACCCTCTTTTAACTTCATCTTGAGAACTTAATGAACTGAGAATAATAATAGGTATATCAGCATATTGTTCATTACTTCTTATCCTGGATATTAATTCAAATCCGTCAACGTTCGGCATATTTAGATCCGTAATTACCAGATCGATGTTGTTCTGAGGTAATTTTTCCAATGCTTCCATTCCATCTGAAACGGGAATAATTTCAAATCCCTTTACGGTTAATGAAAAAGAAACAAATTTTCTGATAGTAGCTGAATCATCAGCAACTAAAATTACTTTTTTCATAATCTTTAACTACTCCTTTTTGTAACCGATTGTTTTAGGGAAACTTATAACCTGAAAAGCTTTCGATATACCGTGCAATGTCTCGGAATAACCAATAAACAAATAACCTTTTTGATTCAACGAGTTATATAGGTGCGAAACAACTTTTATTTTTGATTTCATATCGAAATAGATAAGTACATTAGCACAGAATATAATGTCATAGTTTATCATAGCTTTCATAGCTAAATCATCATATAGGTTGAGTATTTTGAATTTAACCATGCTCAAAATTTTTTCGCTTATTTGATACGAGTTATCCGTTATTCTGAAATACTTTTTTAAATAATAAGATGGAGTTTGTCTTACTGAATATTCTTTGTAAAGACCGCTTTTCGCTGTATTAATTACAGCTTGGCTAAGATCTGTGCCAATTATTTCAAAATTATAACCCGGGTACATTGGTTTAATCAAGTCATCAATTATCATTGCAACTGAATAAGCTTCTTCGCCGGATGAACTTGCCGCACTCCAAATCCTAATAGTTTTGTTACCGGTTTTATTTTTATGTGCAATTAGTTCGGGTATAACTTTTGATATTAGAGCTTCGAGCTGGGGCTGATTCCTAAAGAAGAAAGTTTCGTTTATTGTTATTGCTTCGTAAAGATATTTTTGTTCATCCTTATTTCCGTTTTGCTTTTGAACATGAAATAAGTATTGCTCAAAGGAATCCAATCCCAAAAACTTAATTCTTTTTTGGAGCCTGCTTTCCAGTAAATATTTCTTGTTGTCTTGAAAATAAATACCGCAATTTGAATAAATATATTGACGCCATTTTTCAAAAGCTTCGTTTGATAATTTGATATCATTTGAAGCATCGAGTATTGAATTAATTCTAAATGAAGAAGCAGTTTGTTCGATCATTGTTTGTCTTCTATTTCTTAATTATAAATAGAGGTTCTTTGTTTTAGTAATTCCGAAGCCCGATTGCTAACCATTATTTCAGAGTCTTCGGTTAATATTTCTAAAATCTTATTTGCAGCTTCGTCTTCAATTTCCGCAAGGTTATCAACAAATCTTAGTTTGTTCCAAATATTGTCATCGCTCAACATCTTATCTGAAAAAAGTAATGCCGTTTTAGAGTCAATTCTAAATAAGAGATTCATCGATATTCTGCGGGCTTCTTCATCGGAATTCGATAGATAATCAGAAAGTGCATCAATCAAATTTCTTAAACTAAGCCCCTTTAGAATATTTGTAACAGGAATTTCCAAAGAGTCTATTATATCATTAAGTAGATTAAGAACACATTCGGAATTTTTTAATTTCATTTTTAATAGGGAAGGAAAAACTAAAAGCGATTGTTCTTTGTTTTGAAGTACTTTTGTTCTGAGAATCTCATCCAATTCATAGTCTTCACCAAGTGCAGTTAAACAAGCAGTTACTATCTCTTTGTCGTTAAATTCTTTCAATAGATGAATTGCTGATTTCTTAAACTCGGAATTCGCTTGATAAATTGTAGCTAAAATTGCATTACGCATTTTTTCATCGAAGGGAACATCAAGATTTAATTTCTCGGACAACTGTTTAATACTATTTATTAATACCCATATGAGAGGACCTGCGGAAGTATTTAGTTCAGAAACTAAGAAAAAGAAAGTCTCCATGTTACCGATTATTCCAAGACTTTCAATAATAGAGTACTTTGTTAAATCATTTTCAACTGGATATTTTTTTATCATAAAATCTAAAGCTTCTTGCGAACCGATTTTCCCGAGCGCTTCATTAATAGTCGGTTTATATATATCATCCTCATCATAATTTGTTAAAATCAAACTAACGGATTTTTCGGATTCCAGATTACCGAGTGCTTCAATGCAAGATAGTTTTACATTTGCATCCTTTGTATTTCTTAATATATCTATGATAGCTTCTTCGGCTTTATTGTTTTTAATCAAACCTAATAGATCTATAATAAATTTCTGATCATCATAATTTTTGACTTCACTTAAATAACCAATTAGAGAATCGACTGAATTACCACCGATATTAACTAAAATTTCACCTGCAAGATTTCTCGATGAAATATTAGTTGACGAAATATATTTAACGAGCAGGGAGGGAATTCTTGGATCGTCACTGTAAGAAAATAAATTGGTTATGCAGTTTCTAATTCCGTTATCATTATCATCGATTAGTACAACAAGACTTTCCAAATCTTGTTGATCGAGGGATTGTATATTAAGTTGCTCGAGTAGTTCAATTTTCTCTTGAGAATTGATATTTGAGAAAATCATTTTCACTTCATTATTTTTAGCCACTTTTTCGTCCGGTAATTAATTTATATTAAATCCTGTTTCTATAATCGAAACATTTTTGCAATTATTTATACCTTAAAAGCAATTATGATGCCTTATATAAGATTTGATTTATAGGAAAAATTGTTGTTTTTCTTACTCATCATTGCTCAATATTAGCCAGGTGAGTAATATTATATTGGTATGTTGAATAAAGAAAGTGGAAAAAGATGAGTTTTCTGAACTATTAATAAATATCTGAGGTAAATATTTTTTCTAAAGAAGAAATATTAACACTAATCAAAATTCTTAGTGACGGAAATATTCAACTGTTCCATCCTGTAGCGTAACTTAGATCTTGATAAGCCGAGAATTTTTGCGGCTTTAACTTGATTGCCATTGGTAATTTTGAGTGTTTTAAGAATTAAGTCTTTGATTACATCATCAATCTTAATCCCGCTTGGAGGAATAGTAAGAGTGAACTTATCGGATTGTTTATCTCCTTTAGCATACAAATCGCTCATAAAACTTAGAAAATGTGGTTTAAGAATTTTTTCTTCATCGATTAATAATAAAGCCCTTTCAATTACGTTTCTGAGTTCTCTTATATTGCCTTTCCATGGATATTCCTTTAAACGATCCATTGCAACCGGATCAATATCGGTAACATTCTTTTGGAATTTTTTATTGAATTCTGCAAGAAATGAATATGATAATGAAGGAATATCCTCTGAACGTTCACGCAGAGGTGGAATGACAATCTTAGCCACGTTTAATCTATAAAAAAGATCCTCCCTAAAATTGCCGGATCGTACTTCATCTTCGAGCTGCTTATTGGTTGCCGCTAATACTCTAACATCGACTTCAACTTCTTTTTCACCGCCAACTCTATAAAACTTTTTTTCTTGGAGTACTCTCAGCAATTTAACTTGTAAATCTTGAGTTAGTTCACCGATTTCATCAAGTAGAATTGTTCCTTTATCGGCTAATTCAAATTTACCAAGTTTAGTTTTTTGAGCAGCACCTGTGAAAGCACCTTTTTCATGCCCAAAGAGTTCGCTTTCTGCTAAGTCTTTTGGTATTGTAGCACAGTTGATTTGAATGAAGTTGGCTGTTTTCCTCGGACTATTTTGATGAATGAACTTTGCGAACACTTCTTTTCCTGTTCCGCTTTCACCTTCTATGAGAACCGTTGTATCAGAGCTTTTTGCTAATTTTTGAGTGGTTTTAACAATACGCTGAATTTTACCGCTTTTCCCAAAGTAATCGGGTGTTAACTCATCTTGTCTTAAAATCTCCTGTAGAGTTTCGACTTCTCTTTTCAGATTTAAATTCTCGGAAGCCTTTTTTAATACGGTATTAAGTTGATCTAAGTCCAAAGGTTTAAGCAAAAAATCATAAGCTCCGTTCTTAATTGCATTAACGGCAATATCAACATCGGCATAACCTGTTATCATAATTACGGGCAGATCAGTGTGTTTAATTTTTATTTCTTTTAATATTTCCAGCCCGTTATGCGTTGTTAGATATATATCAAGCAATATAATATCCGGATCAAAATTTCTGATGCTTTCAAATACTTCAACTGCATCTAAACAAATTTCCACGTTGAAGTTTAGTCTTGTTAGCGCTTTCTTTAAAGAAACACTTACAAGTTGATCATCGTCAATGATTAGAACTTTTTTAAGCATCTTGAACCTTCAATTCGGTTTTGAAAAATATTCGGAACGTTGTTCCTTTTCCAAATTCACTGCTAAATTCCAACTTTGCATCTTTTTCTTCAAGAAGGTTTTTGCAAACAGTTAAACCAATACCCGTGCCGGTTTCTTTGTTTGTAAAGAAATCTCCGAATATCTTTTCTTTTATTTCATCCTTAATACCCATACCATTATCAGTAATTGCCCACACTACATTATAAGGAGTAGTATCTGATGAATGAGTTTTTATAAAAATTTTCCCCCGGTTTCCATTACATGCTTCAATTGCGTTGGTAATTAAGTTAAGAAAAACTTGCAAAAGATTACTTTTGCTAAATTCTACTTTGACTATGTTGTCCAAGTACTCTGTTGATATTGTAATTTTTTCTCTACTTGCTTTTGCCTGACTAAGACTAACTGCAATTTTTGAGACATCGTTGATACAAATTTTTTCGGAAGAATTTCTGTTCCTTCTAGAAAAACTAAGAATATTTTCGATAAGGTACTCGATTCTTTCAACGCCGGTAATGCAGCTTTCTAAGGATTCCAACATTTCTTCAGGGAGTTCGTCTACACCCATTTTCATATAATCAAGATTCAGTTTTATTGCTGATAGCGGATTACGAAGTTCATGCGAAAGACTTGCGGCAAGCTTTCCTAAAATTTCGAGTTTATTTTTTTGGTTAATCTCAGAAAACATATTTCATATCAATGTTAAAAAGGATACTAAAATACGAATTATCCGTCAATAGTTAAATATGTTTTCTCTGAGGAGAATGGATTTTTGGTGATAAGAAATTATTCTGATTTTAATTCTTTAAGAATTGCTTCAGCAGTTTTTTCAATAACCTCTTTTCTACTGTAGAAATTCTGATTCAGTTTTTCTTTTATTTCGTTAAGCTTGGAAATTCTATCCTGGCTTAATAGTTCTCTTGCTTCGGAAGATATTTGAATAGAATCCGAAACCTCGTTTCTTTTCCCATCTTTTGGTTCAATGTTTTTCTTCGAACCGGGGAGAAAAGAAGGGTTATTAATATTATTTATTTTCATCATACACCTCCGGAATAGCTTAACATTTTCCGTTTATTTCTACTAGTTTTTATTTCTTTTTCAATTATATCTATTTCTAAAGAATATTTCTCAATTATATTATCGTATTCTTCCGCAATAAGTTTAGCGATTTCCTCAACTTTTTTTAATTTTTCTTCAGTTACCGAATTACCGGGAGTTAATGAGATGTTTGCTCTAATTTCTTTTGCTCTTTTTAAGTTTTTATAAGCCTCATTAAATTTTATTTCGAAATTCTCAGGTGCTAATTCTCTTAATGATTTTAGAGTATTCGCACATAAAATTTCTAAGACTTCCAATATAGTTTCAGGTTTATCCATAATTATCCGATGTTACTCCGGAACTAAAAAAGGATTGGTTACTTAATAGAGCGGCATATTGTGATTGAAGCATTTGATATCTTTTTCTAAGAATATCCGCACTTTTATCAATACTGGTAGTTATACTGTCAATACGATCACTGAAATATTTAACCGAATTATCGTAACTTGTTTTCGATAGACTGAGATAACCATCAGCCCCGGCAAAATTGTTAAGTGAATTATGGAAAATTGTTGCCAACCCATTATTCGTCGAATTAAACAAATTTATAACCGAGTTTGTATTAAAATTTACCTTTTCATCGAAGAGATTTGAATCACTAATAGATAACCCGGTGTTTGCATCGAACTTAATTCCTATTTGTGAAAGAAACTGAAATTCGTTTGTTTCATCTCCATAAGTTGAATAACCAACTGCTCTAAGTGTGTTTAATAAAGATTGCGTAGTTGAATCTCCCCTTAATACACCACGCGAACCTTCTGTTGACTTAGTTTTATCTTTGAGTAATAAATAAAGTTCATTGAACTTTTTGATAAAGTCGTTTACTTCATCTCTAATAGCAGTGTTATCATTTTGTATATTTATATTAACATTAGATACTGAATCATCCATAACGGATTTTAGGTTAAAGGTTACGCCGGTAACAAGATCATTAACCGAGTTCGAACTATTTTGAATTTGGATACTGTTAAAAGTGAATTTCGAGTTAAGTTTATTGCCTTCCGATGTAATATCTGCATAAACAAAACCGGCTGTATCCGGTGATTGTGTTTGATCAAATGACGGACGTGAGGTCCCGAGGTTTAATCCGAGTTGTGAAAGAATTTGTGAACCGGTTTCATCTGCAATGTCTTTTATTCTAAAATCAAGACCGGAAATTTTCGAGGTAATTGATAATTGAGCTTTCCCGGAACTTGGTGTAAAAGAGGAAGCGGATAATACTGCGGAAGCGCTGATTTCTTTTTCAATATTTATTCCTAAATGTGAAACTAAATCAAATCCCCCTTCGTGGGAGATAGTTAAATAGTCTTTTGTATTTGTTGCGGTTAATGAAAGTTTTACATCCCCGGTATCCGGGTCATCGGAAATTTTAACCGCGGTTACTCCTTTAGCAGTCGAATTTATTTTTTCAACTAATTCATCAATAAGTTCTTCATAAGTTCCACCTCCGACTGTATTAATAGTATATTCTGTACCACCCACATTTATAATAAAAGAACTTTCACCACCGCTATAATCAGCCGAAGCAGATTGCACGGTAGATGAAACCCCGGCATAATCAGTGTTAATCGCAGTAGATATTTTCTCAAGTAAAGATAAATTAGTTTCTGTTCCATCCAATTCAAGAGTAACGGTACTTGTATAATCGGGATTACTGCCGTCACCGGTATTTATAGTAAAAGTATGTTTACCTGTAAGACCTAAAACCGCAGATGAATCGAGATCGGAAGATATGACCATATCATTTTTTGCCAATTGAGATACGGCAATTTCATATGATCCTATACTTGCAGAATTTTCGGCGCTTGCTGTAACTAATTCTGAATTACTTGAAGTTGCGGTTTTAGCATTAAAGATTGAACTCGTTGATGTTGACTTTAAATTGGATAAGGAACTTAAAAGATTTGTAACCTTTGTGCTGATATCCGATAACGTTTTGCTCAACGTAGAAAAATTATTTTTCTTCGTTTGGATAGAAGAAAGTCTTTTTTTTATTTCAACATTTTTATAGTTATAAATGAGCTCATTAATATGTGAAGAGGAAAGAATTTGCATTTTACTTATCCGGTAATCTTATTTTTTTGTTTCAAGAACAACAACCCAAGTATCTTTTAATTCGGAAAGAATTCTTTCAACAATATCAAAATTTCTTTTTCGCATTTGATCTTTACAGAAATTATAAAGTTGAAAAAGTCCGGAAGATATTTTTTCTAATTCGGTTTCATCAAATCTCAGCCCGAAGATTAGTTCATTAAGAGCTTTGTTTGTCTTTTCGATATTGTGTTGCCTGCAATTAGCAATTGCAAAGTCGTACAGTTTAACGAGTAATTTTTCTTGAGATGATTCACGAATTTCATTTACCAAGTAAGCATTTGCACGGTTTCTTGGTCTACTTGCAACGGAAGAATACATAATAGCTCCATTGATATTTTAATAAAGCTCTCCCGGAATATCCGGGAGAGCCGAGAAGAAAACAAAGATCAAGCTGTATTAGCCGAATAATTGTAGAACTTGCTGAGGAGCAAAGTTCATTTGTGCAACCATAGCAGTAGCAGCTTGTGCACCTATTGAGTATTTGGTAGCATTTAATTGCTCAAGTGCAATATCAGCGTCGAACAATCTGGAAACAGATGCTTCTGAATTTGTTATAGCTGATGTTAAAAATTCATCTTTAGCATCTAACCTTTGCAGATAATTACCAATTTTACCGAGCGAAGAAGAAACCGTTGTCTCGAAAGTGTTGAGGTTAGTTTCTAAAGCTGTAAAGTTACTTCTTGTAGCCGAGCTAACAAGAGTATCAACATCGGTAGAAACTGCAGAAGCATGTAAAGCAACATTAGCAGAGAATACAGTTGATAGTGTTTCTGATGTACCAACTCCGGTTTGGAATACCATACCGGTACCGGCAGCAGCAGATGTTGAAGTTAACAACTCTGTATCATTGAATTTTGTTGAGCTAATAGCACTGTTAATTTCATCTGCAATTGCTCTAACATCAGCAGCTAATGAGCTAAGGTCTGCAGCAGCATTACCGGAATCAGCAATTTTTGATTTGATTTGGGTAATCATATCACGAATACTGACCAACTGGTTTTCTGCTGTTGACAACATATCTTTTGCAGAACCGACATTCTTTTGTGCGGATTGCATTAAAGATACCTTTGCTTCAAGAGCTTTACCAATAGAGAATCCTGATGTATCATCTGCAACACTGTTGATTCTCTTTTGAGTTGCTAATCTCAACTGTGCTTTTTGTGTTTGCGAGTTGAGTTTTGCTAAAGCGTTATACGCTTCAAGCGCTCCGATGTTTGATGCTATTCTGAAAGACATTACAACCTCCTTGTTATTTGTTTATTTTGGCGTCCTTGCCATTGTTTAATGTTTTTAAGATCTCTTTTGTCAACTGACTAATGACTTATTGATCTTGTTCTCAGTAACATTATCGGAGGTAGTGTTAATTAGTTTAGTTTATTAACAGAATTATTTTTTGAATGAAAAATGAGCTCCGCTGTTAATGCAGAGCTCAATTAGAATATTAACCGAAGAGTTGAAGTACTTGCTGCGGACTCATATTTAGTTGTGCTAACATAGCTGTTGCAGCTTGAGCACCAATTGATGCTTTCGTTGCATTTAGTTGTTCAAGAGCTATATCCGCATCAAATAATCTGGATACAGATGCCTGAGAATTTGTAATAGCCGAAGTTAAAAATTCCTCTTTAGCATCTAATCTTTGAATATAGTTACCGATCTTCCCTAATGCTTCTGCCACAGTTGACTCGAAAGTATTGAGATTTGTTTCAAGATTAGTGAAGTTAGTTCTTGTTGCACTTCCAACTAAAGTATCAACATCAGTAGAAACTGCTTCGGCATTTAGGGCAACATTAGTCGAAAATGTTGTTGTTAATGTTTCAGAAGTGCTGACACCGGTTTGGAAAGTCATACCACTGCCGGCTGCTGCTGAAGTTGATGTTAACAATTCAGTATCATTAAATTTAGTAGAACTGATTGCACTATTAATTTCATCGGCAATTGCTCTTACGTCAGCGGCTAATGAACTAAGGTCGGCTGCTGCATTACCTGAATCCGCCACTTTAGCTTTAATCTGAGTTATCATATCACGGATACTTACTAACTGGCTTTCAGCAGTAGCAAGCATATCTTTAGCAGAACCTACGTTCTTTTGAGCTGCATGCATTAAAGCAACTTTTGCTTCAAGTGATTTCCCGATATTAAAACCGGAAGTATCGTCGGCAACACTGTTTATTCTTTTTTGTGTTGCCAACCGTAATTGCGCTTTTTGGGTCTTTGAATTTAACTTCGCAAGCGCATTGTAAGCTTCCAAAGCACCTATGTTGGAAGCTATTTTAAAACTAGACATTTTACCTCCTAATTCAGTTTGTATTTAGTTTGATAGAACTTACTTTTTCTTCAAAATCATTAAGCTGCTTAATAAAATCTTTATTGCCGGAATATTTTTTCTTGCTGGAATTTATTAGCGATTCCAGAGATTCAAAATCACCTTTTTGAAGGAAGAGAGATATTAAATAAAATATTGCCGATGTATCTTCAGGAAATTTTTCTATTGTGCTGTTATATACTGATATTGCTTCATCAATTCTTGCAGATTTACTTAAGTCATGTGCATATTTGTTTCTTACGACAAGATTTCCGGGAAATTTTTCAAATAATTTTTCCTCGATCAATATTCTTATATCAGTATTCTGATAATGATTTAATAAACCCAAATAGAAATCTATATTATATTCACTTATTAAATCGGTTATAAAATTTATGTGTTCAAATGAAAGGACAGAGTTGCTTGTTAAATGCTGTATAATATCCAGTTCTTTTTGCCAAAGCAATTTATCTCTAGTTTTCAAATCTTCTAATTTGTTAAAGAAGTACTCAATCCCGGTCTGTTCATTTGACTGATATGAAATATGAAGCCCGTGATAAAGTATCATCTCCTCATCGTAAAAAATATCAAGTAAGCGAGTGTTGCTTTTCTTTGTTATGCCTTTTTTATTTTCTTCAAATGCATTAATACAGAATGAAACGGCTTCACTCCCTTTCTTTGCTTTGAAATATATTTCCGACGCAGTGAGATTCGAGACAATATTCAACGGATCGACTTCCAGAGATTTGTCAATTGAAATAAGTGCATCATTTATGTTGTTAATTCGTAAATAATATTCGGCTATACTGCTTAATGCAAGTGAGCGATACTCATCGGGAAGATTTTTATCCTCAAGCGACAATTTGAAATAATCGAACGTTTTCTGCTTATCATTCAAGATGTTGTAACTGTTTGCTATTTGAAAAGCATTATAACCGCTGGGGTTCGATTCATAATCATTTAATAAAAGTTCGAGGTTCCGTATTGCTTTTTCTTTTATTGCTTGCTTGGGAATGTTATATCCGAAATGATAAATCAGAATATCCGAATCGATTATTTTATAATTCTTTTCGATTAGCGATGCATCAATTTGTTCATGGGCTTTCCCGCGAAATTCAATACCTGTGGAATTCTTAAATAACCTGGTATAACTCTGCAGTTTCGGTTTCTTGTTTATATCATCTACATTATAAATTTTACATCGTACTCCATAATTGTAATTTGACTTGCAAATATCCTTTAGCTTTTCTTTTGAACCAGGGTCTAATGTTTCATCAGCGTCAAGGTAGAGAATCCATTCCCCGATAGATTTACTTAAGGCAAAGTTTCTTGCAGCCGAAAAATCATCTATCCAATTGAAGTGGAAAATCTTAGCCCCAAATTGTTCCGCAATTTCTATTGTTTTATCCGTTGACCCGGTATCAACAATGATAATTTCATCGGTAATATCTTTCACAGATTTGAGGCAGTCGAATAAATGTTTCTCTTCGTTTTTTACAATCATGCTGAGTGTAATGCTTGACACTTTAGACCGCCTTTTTTTCTTCGAGCGTATTGTTTGTTGTTTCTAAACCAAGTGCTTCATTTACTTTTTTTAGACCGCTAACAGCAAACTCATTATGCGGATCATGTTGAACGGCAAATTGGAACATAGTTTTGGATTCTTTATCCATTCTTTTCAAATAGAAAAGTTCACCTAAGCCGGCACAGGCTTGTGAAGAACGCGGGTCAAGATTTAAAGCTTTTTCAAAACATCCTTGTGCTGTATCGTGGTTCTCTAATGCAAGGTAATTGAATCCCTTAAAATTTTCTAAAGAGGAAATTTTCAATAATGTCGAATTGCTCATTACTCCGGATAATAATAATTCTTGTGCCTTTTCAATTTTTTCGAGTGAGTAGTCGAACTTCTTTTCTTTAAATAGTGTATAAGCATCGGTTATGCATTTATTAAAAATGGTAAGCTCGTCTTCAGACATTGAGTCAACTTCTAATGAGTTGTGATAATCCGGAAGTGCAAGCGAACGATTTACTTTGTGCAAACTATTTTTAGCAAACTCGTTTTGTGAATTTAGATCCAATGCCCATTCCAGCATAATTTTTGCTTCTTCATCTCTACCGTTTAAGAAAAAGACTTCTCCTAATCCAGCACAAGCTTGCGAAGAATTGGGATTTAATTGTAATCCTTTTTCAAAGGAATCCTTTGCCGAGTTGTTATCCCCCAAACCGAGATAAATAAACCCTTTCAAGTTGTAAATACTTGCCAGATGTTCGTCTCGTTTATCTTCTTCAATGGTACTTAACTGATTATTAATATCTTCATCAGAATTATTAAGTACATCAAGAGCTGCTTCAAAATCTTTTTTTGTAAAAAGATCGTAAGCTTGTGTAACGGTGCTTTCCAATACTTCCATTTGTATCTCCTTTGTTGATTTAGAAAATTCTTTTATTTGATTAATCAACACTTATGCCAGTTGACCAAATGAAGTGATTGTTACTATTTTTAAAGAAAACAGCATGTTTTAGGCATGGGAGTGGTTAATATTAGGCAAGTGTTAAATAGTGGTCTTTAATTGGACCACTATTTAATTTATCGAATTTACTTCTTGTTCTATATATTTTAGATTATCTAAAGCTACTTCGTTGGAAGGATCTAGTTGGATAACCTTATTAATTTTTTCTAATGCCGGTTGATAATTATTTTGCATTATATGAACAACCGCATAATCATTAAGAGCATCGATATTATTTGGATTTGAGTGGAGAATTTGCAAAAGTATCTTCTCAGCATTAATTAAATCCGATTTGCTAATTAATTCCTCGGCTTGTTGAATAGTGGCGAGTTCATTTTCTCTTGAAAGCTCAAGTGAATTGTGATTTTCTTGTAAACCTAATTGTTGATTGATGCTGTTAAGCTTATTCCAAATTTCATTTTTGTTTTCACCGTTATTAATTGCCCATTCATACATTGTTTTTGCTTCTTCAAATAATTCTGCTTTATAGAAAGTTTCTGCCAGACCTAAACAAGCTTTGCCCGAATTCGGATTTTCAACTAATTCCAACTCAAAAAATTCTTTGGATTTTTCAAAATGGCCAAGCTGTAATGAAATATTTCCTGCTAAGTTTAATAATTCTTCTTTGCTAATTTGTTCAAAACCATTTCTATTACTTTCATTAAAAGTGGTTATTGCTCTTTCACTTTCTTTAAGCGCCAATTCAAATTCATTATCTTCAGAATGAATTAAAGTGCGATTAAATGCCTCAATAAACTCATCATTATTGACCGGGTAAACAATATTTCTACTTTTAATTTTTTCTCCTTTTAACCAGATCTCATTCGGATCTGCGCCCCATTTAGCAACAAACTTCTGTTGATTGATTTTCATCCTTTCAGCATAAGCAGCTTCACCGTTTGCCTTAAAACTTTTTGATCCGTAATGATGAATGAAAACATCTTTTGCGATTACTGTTTTATAACCTGCAAGTTGTGCTCTTAAACAGAAGTCGTCATCTTCAAAATTACCGGGAGAAAACCGCTCATCAAGTCCGCCGATTTTATTGATAACTTCGCGTTTTATTAAGGTACACAAAAATGCTACACGGGGGAATTGCTGCACTTGTCCCTTGTTTTCTTTGCTTACTTTTTCTGCATATTTGTGCATTTCTTCGATGGATTGGTATTTAGCATTTTTGTCAATCTGCACACCACTTACAATATTGGAGATAGGACCGACTATACCGATTTTCTCATTCGAATCGGCAACATCAATCAATCTATCGAGCCAACCTTTAGTAACGACAGTGTCATTATTCAAAATAAGTATGTGTTTCCCGGCGGCAGCTCTAATTCCGATGTTAACAGCGTTAGGGAAACCGAGATTTTCTTTGTTTTGGATAATAGTAATTTTCTCTTTATCCTTTATTGCAGAAATCGTGTTATCATTTGAAGCATTATCTATTATAATTAATTCATAATTAACCGTAGTAAATCTTTCAATACTTTCAATGCATTTTAGTGTGTATTCGATTTGATTGTAAGTAACAAGAATTATAGAAACTATTGATGTTTTGATTGGAATTATACCATTAATATTGTTTTCAAAAGTCACTGCATAGTAATTTTTTTGTTTGGAATCACTTTGGTAATTATCTTTTTTAGAAAGGATTGAGTAATATAAATTTTTGTAGTCTTCAGCATTTTCCTCAATTGGCTTAACATTTATTGATTCAAGATTTTGCCGAACATTTTTGATGAGTGATGGATTCTTTTCCAGTGTCAGTATTTTATTTACCAAATCATTTGAATCACCGGTTTGGAATAAGAAACCATTCACACCGTCTGTAATCCGCTCCGGTATAGCTCCGGAATTTGAAGCCAGAACGGGGATTCCCAATGACATAGCTTCGGTAAGAGTTAAGCAGAAAGTCTCTTCCCAAATTGATGGAATTAGAATAAGATGTATATTCTTAAGTAACTTTGGTAAATCGTTTCTGTCATAACCACCATTAATTTTTACTCCAAGTTCTTTTAATTCCTCGCCAAACTCAACTGCAACATTTCCAAAGATCTCGAATTTAATATTAGATGATGACAATCTTTTTACCGAGTCTAATAATATATAAGCGCCTTTTATCGTTGTTACATTTCCAAGAAAACCAATTTTTAATGTGTTGTTAATTTCAGGTCGTGATTTCCTGGGTAAAATGTTTATCCCATGTGGTATTACTTCAATTTTTTCCCCAACTTCGTATCCAAATGCATTAATAAACTTTTTCTTTACAAATTCAGAAGGAACAACTAATACATCAGCAGCTTCAATAATTTTTTCAACTAATGCTAATCTTGTAGTTAAATAGTTTTGAATTGTTGATGCGTTTTCCGGGTTTCTTCTCTTTCTTTTACTGCTGATACAATAAATACAATCATTATCGTTTGGATTTGCATAAGACTTGTTGCACATCGAAAAAGTCATTGGATAAACCATGTTAATATCCGGGCAAAGCAAATAATAATCATGTAATGTTATTACAACTTTTTTATTAAGTTTTTTTGCGATGAGTGGTAAAAATAGAGAAGACCAGTTAATTAAGTGTTGAAAATGAATTATATCATAATCTCCACCAATAATGAAATTGGTGAAGTTTTCTTCAATTAATGAGCTTGTTAAGTCTCCCGGGTTATTATTGAAATGCTCATTTGCAAGGTTATTTTCTTTTGCAACCTGTATAATTCTAATATTGTTATTGAAATAATACGACTTTGCATCTGTGTAATCATAGTTAAGTGATTTTGGATAAATAACTGATATTCGGAAATCTTCTGAATTTAATTCTGAAATATCCTGTGTGTGTAGTTCAGTTCCGCCTGGTGAATTGAAATTGTGAATAACATTTAAGATGTGTGGTTTATTTGTTTCTCTGTCTGATCTTAATTGTGAAATTATTTTCTCTTGAATAACTCTCAGTGGATTTATCCTGCAAAATCCAAAAATTTCTTTATTATAATTAGTCCATCTTTCTTCAAGCAATTGGTTATTCTTTGCGCGTCTTTCGTCTATTTGATTAACAGATGAGAATGATGCTTCCCCATAATGATGAATATAGGTATCGTCACAGCATACTATTTTATATCCAGCTAATTTTGAACGTTCACAAAGATCATTTTCTTCACCGTAGCCTAAGCCAAAAGCTTTATCAAAATATCCAACTTCATTTAACACATTTCTTTTAATTAACATGCAAAAGCCAACAGCAGTTGGAATTTCGGGATATGCTTTGGTTGAACACCTTTCAACAATTTCGGAAAAATTTTGTACAGTCATTCCATCGGGCAGTTTATTTGAGCTGTTGAATTCGGGAACCGACAGTATTGTAGCATTATTAGACAAGGGTGAAACTATTCCTATCCGATTGTTTGAATTTGCACATACATCAAGCTTCTCAACCCAATTCTCAGTTACTTCGGTATCCGAATTCAATATTATTACATCATTCTGTGAGATCGAAAATCCTCTGTTCATATTTTCAATAAAACCCATATTACTTTTGGACGCGAGCACCTTGATATTTGTATTTGTTTTTTCAAATGCTTTTAGCATAGGAAGAATTCTTGTATCTGTACTTGCATCATCAAGTAAATATATATTATGGTTTTCTTTTGTATAGTTCACAACACTTTCAATACACTTTTTTACATAATCGTAAGCATTATAAATCGGAATTAGTATATCATAAGTCTTTGAAAAATTACTAGAGAATTTTAAATAGTTTGAACGCGGTTTAAATTTATAGATCAAACTGTCTATTCTTGATTCGAAATCATTTGTTAGTTTCTTTAAATCATTTTTGAAATTTTGCTGATCGTTTGAAGCATTATTTTCTCTCCTAGCAGCAATTGTTGAATATAATTTTGTTTCGTCTAGGGAGTTAATAAATGTATCAAATTTACTTGAGTCAAAGCATAGGTTATTATTATTGTTTATTACTTCTGAATAGATATCTATAAGTTTTGGAATTATAATATCAGTAGAGTGATTTTCAAATACTTTATTGAAAACGAGTTGAGCTTCTTCTAAATTGTATTTTTGTATTTCGTTTACAATTTCCTCAATAGAAAATTGTTTAGAATAGCATCTCCCGGAAAAATTAGATGATGCGATTTGGTCATAATTGAATGAGGTAACAATTCCGTCACCTCCGTTTTTATCAAATACAAATGAAACACGCTCGCATAATATTGCCTCTATAATACCTCTTCCTAACGAGAATATAAGGTCGGACTGGTTTATAAGTTCAATTAGTTTTTCTTGTGTAACCTCGCCAAATCTACCACCAACAAATTTATATTGTAGTCCAAGAAGTTTACAGGCTTCAATTATTTTATTTGCTGAGACCTCATCAATCTTTGCGCTTATCACTAATACATTTTTCGGGGATGGATTTGGCGGTACATGTAGTCTAAACTTATTTGTGTCAACTAGATTCCCGATTATTGTGATATTCTCTGCATTGATGCCATGTTCGATAAGGTTATTTTTGACTTCATTACTAACTGCCAAATATTTTGATATCCCAATTTCATTTGATGGAGGCTGTTCAAGGAAAGGAATTACTCCGTGAGAAAGAAATACTATCGGCAGTTTTGGAAAATGATACCTTACTTCAATTGCATTAATATTATGATGGACATGCGCGATGTCAAATTTTTGATCTTTAATTTCGCTTAGATTTTGAACAACTGGTATACTGAGTCTATCGAATTCTATTTTAATTTTATCAACGTACTTTGAATAAACAACTACCTCATGACCTGCTCTTTTTAACCATTCGGCAATTGTTAAAGTATATACTTCCGATCCCGTATAGTCTAGTAAATGATGATTAGTTATCAATATTTTAAGTCGCTCTTTAGTATTTATTTCTTTTCTTTGGTTAAAATTCATTTCAACTGAACATGATTGGCACATTTTATATCGCTTATATTCTCCGTCTTTAAATTCTTCTTCAAGTAATTTTACATGATTATAAATTTTTGAAATACTAGATGAATTAATATTATCAAAATCTTTTTTTGATTCATGCATCCAGTCCATACAGCATGCAATGACGCTGCCATCATAAAGTATGTTGAAATTTTGCGAAGGCTGTTTGCAATAATTACCCAACTTAAATCGGCTGTTTTTTACATTATTAATTAATTCGGGTATTAAACCTCCCCGTGAATTTGCGCTGTATTCTAAATTGACGTAAGTGTTTGGAAAAATCTGTTTTAGAGAATTAACATTGTAGCCTTTCATAACAGGACAATTGATTTCTATGTCGATCAATTTTTTTGCTTGTGCGATGAAGTTTTGAACGTTGCTAAAAGTTGTTTGGTAATCTAACCCCATTGAACTATGAAATTCTTCTTTATCGCCCGAATTAATATTAATATGAACTTTTCTTGGTCTAGCTTCAATTAGTTTCTCGATATTAATCTTGTCTAGTAACGCTCCATTAGTCGATAAAACAACGTATGCATTCGTCAGTGTATTTATATCCTTTATTTTATCGAATAGTGTTTTATCAAGAAACGGTTCATGATGAAGATAAAATCCTACTTGTCCTTGATAGTCCATCTCAATAATATCTTTTAAGATTTTTCTCCAAGTTGCATCATTCATTCTGCCTTTCGGGTGAATGGTTTTATAAGTAAACGGATGAGGGCAGTTAATGCAACTAGCATTACAATAAGTATGTAATTGTATAAATATTGCCTCAGGATGAGTTTTGTTCATGAAAATTAATCCAAATTGAATAATATCTATTCCACTAAAACAATAATCATTCCAATAAAAACATGAGGTTTTTGTAGTAAACTGTAATTTTACTTATAGTTAATTCAGCTACTTGGCTAATATTAACCAATCACATTTCAAGGATTTCTTGTAACGGATTGAGGAAGGAGTTTTTATCGTCCTGGAATTTTTCAATAAGTTTCTGTTTCTCTTCTTCTTTACTTTTTCGAAGGGATTCGATTTCGTCTAATAATTGCTGCTTGGATTTTTCAAATTTTTCAACTTGAGTTTTTTTCCTCTGCTCAAATTTTGTGCGAAGTGTTTGTCTTCCTTTTTCTTTTTCCAAATTTAAGTTGCTGACTTTTTGGAGAAGATTATTCTTAGCCGCATACCTGCTGTGAATATTATTTATAAAAACAAAAATTGAAATCACAAATCCGATAATAAATGTTATAGCACCCCACTTAAATCCGCCAACAAGTACAATGGATAGAATACTTCCTAAATTTGCAATGTCGGTTAGATAACTATTTGAGTATTCTGCAAATCCGCCCGAAAGAAGAACAAATAATGAAAATAAACTATTATAAATGAAAGAGCTTTTTAAGGAATTGAATGATGAATGAGTTGAGTCATGCTCAAAGGATTCTAACAAAGTCTCGTAATGTTTGATCTCGTTATTGATTCTGTTCTCAAAATCATTCAGTACTTTTTGGTTTTTCTCTTCTTCCTTTCTTAAAATGTCATTGTTGCTTTCTTCAAGATTCTTCAGTAATTCCTTGTTTGCAGAAGCTTTCTCATCAAAACGAACTAAAAAATCTTCAACCAGTTTATCAAATTTTGCGTTGACGTTCTGCATAAATCCATAAATCAACTCATTTAATTTACTGTTGATCTGTTCAATAGAATTAATAAAGAAATAACTTTTTGAACTTCCGAAACGCGACATTAAAAAGTTGAAAAATTCTAATTTTCTTAATGCATCATCATTTTTGAATTCCTTAAAACTATCCTTTGTTAAGGTTTTCAGTTTGTTTATAATCTTTGGTAGTAATTCAAGATTAGCTTGAACAGATGAATTTAAAGTTGTCAATTTTTCTAAGAGGAGCGGTCCTTCGGATAAGGTAAATAGATTTTGAGTGAATGTATTAAATAAAAATAGTTCATACATTTTTAAGCTGTTCATACCTATTGCATATTTTAAACGCGCGTTGTCATATTCAATCAACTTCTCGATTGAATTTTCAGCTTGAGATATATCCTCGATATTCAATACAATAATACTTTTATAAAATAAGGCATTGGGTGAATCTAATTTTATACTTTCAATATTATTAATAGTATAAAGTGAATTTTCCCAATCCTTTAATTCAATTTGATATGATACCTTGATAAGGTTAAGCAAGAATACCAAAATTTGGTTTTCCTGTCTTTCTGAAAGTGAATCAAGGTAATCGAATTTGTTGTTGATAATTGAATAATCTTTCAGCTTACCAAGTTCTTTTATTAAAAATGATACAAGAAGTAGTTCGTCAAAAAATGAAAAGTTATTATACTTACTCATCTTTAATAATGAATAGAATGTTGATTCTTTTTCACTTTCGGTTTTAGCAAGCAGCCATTTGAAAAGCGATTCTCTTATTACATCCTTAGAATAAGCAACTTCAACTTTTTTAGTCCTCATAAATTTGAAAAAATCCAATAAATAGAGTGTAAAATTTTCTTTGGAAAGAAAATTTTCGGATATCTCGTCGGGTAAATTCAAACTAAAAAGTTTGTGATTACCTTGAGATTCTTTTAGAGGCTCAACTGTTTTTTCCGGGTTATAGTAAAAATTATCGCGCCCATACTTAACAAACTTTCGTCTATCCTCAAGTTGAATTTTATCTAGTGTAAGAATCATAATATTGAAATTATTAAGAAATCATTAGATGTAAGTATTCTGATTAGATTATCGTAATAAGATGAAAATTCTTGAGTTGTCTTAATATTTTTTTATTCACTCCGATAATGAGATGGCATAAAAAAGCAATAAAATGCAATTTTTATGATTTATTAACCTTTTAATGTTATGCCGGCATTTAGGATTGAGAATTTTAAAAATAATTACCGCCGGATGTTAAATTTTTGAAAAAAATCTTCGATGATATAGTGTAAAACCGACTAAAAAATTATAAAACCATATTGGAGGAAAAAAATGATCCTAAAATCGAACAGGAGTTTAATTTTATTATTACCGTTAATCTTGATTTTTGGATTTCTTTTAAAGATAAACTTAACCGCAGATCAAGGAATAAATCAGGATGACGGTTACTTAGCATTTGCAGAGGAAATGCCAGAAGTTGAAGGAGGTTTACCGTCTTTATATAAAACAATAAGATATCCAGATATTGCTAGAAAAGCGGGTATCTCCGGACGAGTATATGTTATGGCTTTTATCGATGAATCCGGGAATGTAAATGATGTGCAGGTAATTAAAGGTATTGGAGGCGGTTGCGATGAAGCGGCTATTGAAGCAATCAAAAAGACAAAATTTATACCCGGCAAAAATAAAGGACAAGCTGTAAAAGTTAAATTATCCTTACCAATTAATTTTCAACTTCAATAGAGAAGAAAAATGTTCAAAAAATTAAACAACATTAAGTTTGTTAGAAAAATTCAAATAGGATTTTTTCTTATCGCAGCGGTGGCTACATTCGTTGCCGTAAATGATTTTTTACGCATTTCACAATTCGAGAAGACTAAAGAAGATATCTTTTCCGATTATATGGAACCGATGGTTGTCGTGAAGGAAATGTATACCGAATTTCAGAAAATGCAGTTTGTTCTGCTTCAGCTGTCAATCCCAGAATTTGCCGATGATTTCACAAAAAATGTCGGTGTTTACCGAGGTTATAGCGAAAATTTCGACAACTCAATTTTAGAATTAACCGAAAAAGAACTAAACAATGAAATTGTTTATAACTCACTCGAAGAAATAAATTCTATTTGGTTGAATTATAAAGGATTGGTTGCCGATGGAATTATAAGTGCCAGTGCATCACAAATGTTTGATATGGCAGCTGTAATTGCAGCTACTTCAGGTAAAGAAGTCGGTGATATTCTTGTCGCAAAGTTTGACTCGATTGTAGATGAACTTAATAAAAAGTCAGACTCGCTGAATATTGAAATGACTGAGCAAATCAGTATATCACGAACATCAACTTTAATCGGAATGATTGTAGGCACTATATTTTTCTTAATTGCGGTATTCGTTATTGCGCCGACAATTTCCAAACCGATGAACGAATTGAAAGATGTTGTTAAGCAATTTTCGGACGGGAATTATAATTTGGAACTCAATCTCGATAGAAAAGATGAATTTGGTGAACTAGCCGATCTAATGAATGTTATGAAAGAGAAACAGTTGGAAAAAATTAGTGCCGTTAAGAATGTTGCGGAAGGCAGATTGGAAAAAGTCGTTCCCGCATCGGAAAATGATGAACTTTCGTTTGCAATAAACAAACAAATTGATATCCTGCAAAGCTTGTTAAGAGAAGCTGATAAACTTGTAGAAGCAAACAAGGTCGGAGATCTATCACTCAAAGGTGAAGTCGATAAATTTAACGGAGATTGGCAGAAATTTATAATCGGCATAAATTCAATTCTTGATTCGATGGTTAGACCGATTAGAGAAGCTACAATTGTTCTTACCGAAATTGCCCGCGGTAATTTAAGAATGAAGATGGAACAAGATTATCAAGGTGATTATCAACTCATTAAGGATAATATTAATAAAGTGGTTGATTCACTTAATGATATTCTTTATAAAGTAATTAATAATTCGCACCAGCTTGAAGTGATGACGACAAATATCTATAACGGTACGGAAGAACTAGTCGGCGGTGCCGAAAGACAAAAAACTCAGACATATGAAGTTGCATCTGCTATTGAAGAAATGGCTACTACCATACAGGATAACAGTAAGAGTGCCGTTACTACATCACAACTTGCGGATCAAGCAGGTAACAAAGCTCAAGAAGGCGGAAATGTAGTCGGTGAGACTATTAAAGGTATTCAGCGTATTGCAGATGTTGTCTTCAAATCCGAAAAAACAATTCACGAACTTGCAAATAACACAAATAAAATTGGTGAAATTATTCAAGTGATTAATGAGATTGCAGATCAAACCAATCTGCTTGCACTTAACGCAGCAATTGAAGCTGCAAGAGCAGGAGAGCAGGGCAGAGGTTTTGCAGTTGTTGCAGATGAAGTTCGTAAGCTTGCCGAACGTACTACTAATGCTACCGAAGAAATTGAAAATATGCTTGGAAAAATTCAAAAGGATACTTCTGAAGCCGTACTTGTAATTAACCAAGGAACCGAAGAAGTTGAAAACGGTAAAAAGTTAGCAAATGAAGCAAGCAATGCACTCACGGAAATAATAAAAAGTGCCGATGAAGTTTCTTATACTATAAAACATTTGGCTGCAGCCAATGAAGAGCAGAGCACAACCAGTGCTGCTATATCGAGAAATGTGGAGGAGATAAGATTGGTAACCGAGGATTACAGTCTTCACATAAGCCAAATAAAAGATTCTGTTAAGAAGCTCTCAGATTCTTCAAGCGAATTGAAAGTGTCATTAAGTAAATTTAATATAACCGAAGCAGAATTTGTGGAACAAGAAGAATATAGTTATTAATTATTTCCCCGGAATTTCGATATTCCGGGGAAATGTTAATAATTATTTATTTACTACATATTATAATAAATACCTGCATCTGGACCCAGCGGTAAACCTAAACCAAGCCATATAACTAGAAGAATTGCCCAAGCAATAAAAAATATTATCGTGTAAGGCAGCATTGTTGAAATAATTGTTCCGATACCTGCCTTGCTATCATACTTCTGAAAGTATGCAATAATTAAAGCAAAGAAACTCATCATCGGTGAAATAATATTTGTAATACTATCACCGATTCTATATACAACTTGAGTTAATTCAGGTGAGTATCCTAAAAGCATAAACATCGGTACAAAAATAGGAGCCATTAAAGCCCACTTAGCCGATGCACTACCCATGAGCATATTAATCATTGCCGACAAGATTATAAACATTAACATTAGCGGAATAATACCTAAGCCGGAAGATGCAATTAAATCCGCACCTTTTACTGCAAAGATTACCCCAAGGTTAGTCCATTTAAAGTAAGCAACAAACTGTGCCGCAAAGAATACAATTACAATATATAAGCTGAGCGTTTTAGTTGCCGTGCTCATGCTATTAATAACATCGGTATCATTTTTAAATTTACCGACTCCAACACCGTATGCGATACCCATTAATCCGGCAACAATAAACAAAATAGCAACTACACCCTTTATTAATGGCGAGGTTAACATTCCTCCGTCGCTTCCTCTTAAAAATCCGTCTTCGGGAATGATACCAATAAGAACAATAATTGTAATGATAACAAAAGTGATTAAACTATATTTCAATCCTTTCTTTTCATTTGTGCTGAGTTTTTCAATTTTTTCCGGTTGAACGTCACCGTCATATTTCCCTAATCTTGGTTCAACAATTTTTTCGGTTACCCATGTACCGGCAAAAGCAATAATAAAAGTAGAGATAAACATAAAGTAATAGTTGGCTGTAGGGTTAACCAAATAATTAGGATCAATAATTTGTGCAGCTTCTTCCGAAAGTCCGGCTAACAAAGGGTCAATAGTTCCTAATAATAAATTTGCACTGAAACCTCCGGAGACACCGGAAAATGCGGCAGCCATTCCTGCTATTGGATGCCGGTGAACCGCTCCGAAAATTATCCCCGCTAATGGAATTAAAAGTACGTAACCTATATCGCTTGCTGTGTTTGATATTACTCCTGAAAAAACTAATATAAATGTTAATAATCGATTTGGTGCCGATAAAACTAGAAGTCTAATTATTGTTGCAATTAAACCGCTGCCTTCGGCAACTCCGATACCGAGCATTGCAACTAGAACAATACCAAGCGGAGCAAAACTTGTAAAGTTATCTACCATCTCAAGTAAAATTCTGTTGAGCCCGTCTTCGGTCATCAAGTTAACAGGTATAATGGTTTCGCCGGTACCGGGATGAATTGCTTCCCAGCCCAATGATGCGGCAACAGCTGATAGTATTATAATAGATAATGCAAATAATCCGAAGAGTGTACCGGGGTGAGGTAATGCGTTTCCGGCTTTTTCAGTAAAGTTTAGAAATTGGTTAAAGAGCGATTTTGATTCTTTTTTCTTTCTCTCCATAAAAATCCGTTTTTGTTTTGCAGAATCCGTTAAGAAAATTAATTCGTAAAGATAATGATTTTATGTTTTGATGCATAAAGGAAATGATATCGCTTTCGTGAGTGGAATATGAAAAGTTAAGTTTTACCACAAGGTTCACAAAGGAGACTCTAAGTACACCAAGAAAAATTTTGTGTACCTTGTATATTCTTTATGCTCATTGTGATTAAGATTTTATGTAATATTTTAATGATAAATTAAAGCTAACATTTCGATAATTCAATAAAGAAATCCATTACTGACAATAGTTCTAATTGTTTCATTTATCTTTTAATTTCGGTAATTTTATAAAAACAGCTTGGAAACTGAAAAGTGAACACAAAAAATTTATCATTCATTTTAAATGATGTTGAGATAAATACAAAAGTAAATCCTTCTCTCCCTTTATTGGATTACATTCGGAAAGAAAAGCGCCTTACCGGAACTAAAGAAGTATGTAAAGAAGGCGACTGCGGAGCTTGTGCTGTTCTGTTTGGCGAAGTAATTGATGACGAGCTTAAATATAAAACTATCACTTCTTGTATTTACCCGATCGGTAACTGCAACGGAAAACATATCGTTACGATTGAAGGAATAAATAAACAAGAACTCCTTCTGCATCAAAAAGCATTTGTTGATGAAAATGCTTCACAATGTGGCTTTTGTACTCCTGGGTTCATTATGTCGTTTACTTGTTATCTACTCAACAATCAAAACTACAATCTTGATGACGCAATAAATTCGATAGCAGGAAATATATGCCGATGTACGGGCTATCATTCAATTGAAAGAGCAATGAATACGGTTATTAAAGAACTACAGGCTAAAAAGGAATTTGACAAAATTGATTATCTAATTAAACAGAATATTATCCCTGAATACTTCAAAGAAATAAAAAGGAGACTAACAAACTTATCAATACCAAAGGAATCTATGCCGGATAAATCTGCAATATTTATCGGCGGCGGTTCCGATTTATTTGTTCAGAAACCTGATGATTTACTCGAAGAAGAAGTTTATTTAATAACCGAACGCAAAATAAATTACATTAGTGAAAGTAACGGCATAATTAAAATAGGAAGCGGAACTAATTTTGAAGAAATTAAACAATCCGAATTACTTAATAAATATTTCCCGTCAATTAAAAAAAATAGTGATTTAATTGCATCTCTCCCGGTAAGAAATGCGGCAACAGTCGGCGGCAACTTATCAAATGCTTCTCCGATTGGTGATATAACTATCATACTTCTCGCTGTATATGCTAATTTAACGTTAAGTGACGGAGAGAAAGAAAGAAACTTACCGCTAAGAGAATTTTACCTTGATTACAAAAAACTAAACAAACAAAAAATAGAGTTTATCAAAGAAGTTTCATTTCATATTCCGCAGAAAATATTTTACTTCAGTTTTGAGAAAGTTTCAAAACGGACTTATCTCGATATTGCAAGTGTAAACAGTGCAATGCTAATTGAGGTTGATGATAATAAAATTATTTCTGCATCAATTTCAGCAGGTGGAGTTGCTCCAATTCCTAAACTGCTTGTTCAAACAAATGATTACTTGAAAGGAAAAGAAATCAGTATCGATACAATTGACAAAGCATTACAAATAACTCAATCGGAAATTTCACCAATCAGCGATGTGCGAGGAAGTGCCGAGTATAAAAGATTATTACTGAATCAATTAATTAAATCTCATTTCCTGAAATTATTCCCGAAATATATATTTGAAAATGAGTTAGTATGAAATCGAGCGATACATTAAAACATGTTAAAGGTGAATCGATATTTGTCGATGATATGATTGTTCCCGAAGGGACATTATATGCAGCGGTTTTTGATTCACCGGTTGCACACGGTAAAATATTAAATATCGATATAACCGCCGCAGAAAAGAGCGAAGGGGTAATTAAAGTACTTACAGCAAAAGATATCCCCGGCGAAAATCAAATTGGGAATATAATTGCAGACGAAACACTTCTTTCAGATAAGATTGTAGAATATATCGGTGAACCGATTGCAGTTGTAATTGCAGAATCACCGATGTATGCAAAGAAAGCAAGAAATAAAATAAAAGTTGAATTCGAAGAACTGACTATCATAACCGATCCTCGCGAAGCATTTAAAGCCGGAAGAGTCATTGCACCGCCGAGAGTTTTTGCAATGGGTAATACCGGCAAAGCATTCAAAGATTGCAAGTATTTAATTGAAGATAAAGTTGAAATTGGAGGACAGGAACATTTATATCTTGAAACACAGGGTTCACTTGCAATTCCTTCGGAAGGAAAAGGAATAAGGTTATTCTCATCTACGCAAGGTCCGACGACAGTACAAAAAACTGTTGCGCGGGTACTCAACTTAAAAATGCACCAGGTTGAAGTTGATGTTTTAAGATTAGGCGGCGCATTCGGCGGCAAAGAAGATCAAGCAACACATTGGGCGGTTATTGCCTCACTTGGTGCACACATAACACAAAAGCCGGTTAAAATAATCTTAAACCGTCACGATGATTTACGAATGACCGGTAAGCGACATCCTTATTCGGTTGATTATAAAATCGGTCTTTCCGAAGATTACAAGATTTTAGCATACGAAGTTACTTATTATCAAAACGCCGGTGCTTGCGCGGATTTATCAACCGCAATTTTAGAAAGAACTTTTTTTCACACTACAAATAGTTATTATATTCCAAATGTTAGAGCAACGGGAATTTCCTGCAAAACAAATTTACCTCCCAATACAGCTTTCAGAGGATTCGGAGGACCGCAGGCAATGTTCGTTATTGAATCTGCTATTCATAAAGCTGCTGATGAAATTGGTATTAAAACATATCAAATACAGAAAAATAATTTGCTGAAAGAAAATGATATGTTTTATTACGGTCAAAAAGCTGAAAGAGTTAATGCAGTTAAATGTTGGAACAAAGCCGAAGAACTCTATAATTATTCTAAAAAAGAAAAAGAGGTAGAAGAGTTTAATAAAAAACATCTTCTTAAAAAGAAAGGTATTTCATTTATGCCTATTTGTTTCGGAATATCTTTCACTAATTCAATGCTTAATCAAGCGAGCGCGTTGGTTCATGTTTATACCGATGGATCAATTTCAGTCAGTACCGCCGCGGTTGAAATGGGTCAAGGTGTTAATGAAAAGATGATTAACATTGCTGCAAAAGTTTTTTCAATTAATAAGAACAGAATTAAAGTTGAATCAACAAACACAACAAGGGTTGCAAACACTTCGGCTACTGCTGCAAGCAGCGGTGCCGACTTAAACGGTAATGCTTTATTAATTGCATGTAATAATGTGGTAGACAGGCTAAGAAGACATGCTGCTGATATTCTTAATATTAATGACGAGCAAAAAATAGAATTTATTGATGAATTGGTTCTTCATAAAAAAGAAAAAACCGGTATAACTTGGGAAGAACTTATCAACTCGGCTTATGTAAATAGAGTAAGTTTATCATCACAAGCCTTTTATGCTACACCGCAAATTCATTTCGATAGAACCATTAATCAAGGACATCCGTTTGCTTATCACGTTTACGGTACTGCAATTACGATAGCAGAAGTTGACTGTTTAAGGGGCACTTATGAAATTGAATCGGTTGAAGCTGTTCACGATTTCGGGAAAAGCATAAATCCGCTAATCGATCTCGGTCAAGCTGAAGGAGGTATTGTTCAAGGTATCGGGTGGATGACAATAGAAGAGTTGGTACAAGATGAAAAAGGCGTGTTAAAATCAAACTCGTTATCAACGTACAAAGTCCCCGATATTTATTCTGCACCGAAAAAATTACAAGTTCATTTTCTTGAAGATTCTGAAAATCCTTTCGGTCCGTTGAAATCAAAAGCAATCGGGGAACCACCGTTGATGTATGGTATAGGTTCGTTCTTCGCAATAGCAAATGCAATTAAAGCCTTTAAACCGGATGTCAAGATTAAATATTCATCTCCTATAACGCACGAAAAAGCCTTGATGCATTTATATCAAGGAAAAGAGCTTATAAAAAGCAAGACGACAGAGATTGAGTCTAATTTAATAACGGAGAAAACTTGAACGAAAAATCCTTCTGGCAATTCGCTGCAGATTCGTTAAAAGACAATTCTAAAATTGTATTGGTTACAGTTGCTGATTCATATTTGTCATCACCGGGTAAACAAGGTTTCAAAATGTTTGTTCTTCCTAATAGAACTACAAAAGGAACAATCGGCGGAGGCATAATGGAAAACCAGCTTATTGATTATGCTGTTGATCTTTTATCCGGGAAAGAAACAAAACTTGTTAAACGTCTTCAGCATTCATCAAAAACTGAGTTAGAGAATTCCGGATTAATTTGCGGTGGCTTTCAATCAATCATCTTTACTGTTCTATCAAGTAAAGACTTGTCCGTTATAAATTCGATCTTAAGTAACATTGAAAAAAAACGAAACGGTATTTTTGAATTAAAGCACAATTCCTTTAACTATTACTCCGACACGTCACTTAAAACCGATTATGAATTTAATTATGAAGACGATACAAATTATTACTACAAAGAAAATATCGGTTTGGTTGATACTGCTTATGTTATCGGCGGTGGACACGTGGGCTTAGCGGTTTGTCAAGTTATGAAATTTCTCGGTTTTCACATTGTTGTTTTTGATCACCGCGAAGATGTTTTTACAATGCACCAAAATGTTTTTGCCGATGAAAAAATTATAATCGATTACAAAGATGTAAGTAAGTATATAAATGAAGGAAATAAATCATACGTTATTATTGTTACACCGCAGCATATGGGCGATAAAGAAGCGCTAGGTTCCGTTATACATATGAATTTTAAGTATATAGGCATGATGGGAAGTAAAAGAAAGATTAAAACGATATTTAATAATCTTGCTAATGAAGGCTATGATAAAAAATTATTTGAACGAGTTCATTCACCCATTGGTTTGGAAATTGAAGCCGAAACACCGAACGAAATTGCAGTAAGCATCGCAGCAGAAGTTATTAAGATTAAACACAGCGAATAATATTATGTCAGATAAACTTTATACTCTACCGATAGATAGATTGCTCAATTGGATATTAGTTGAAGAACAACAAGGTAAGATATTCGGGTACTATAAAGAATTATTCTTCCAACCTAAAACAGATGATTGTTTTAAAACAATTAGATACAATCAAAAGTTAGATACGCCGCTTGGTGTTGCGGCAGGACCTCATACACAGCTTTCCCAAAATATTATTCTTTCTTATTTATTCGGTTCGCGGTATATAGAATTGAAAACCGTTCAAGTACTTGATAGCATTGAAGTTACCAAACCTTGCATCGATATGATTGACGAAGGTTACAATTGTGAATGGTCGCAAGAGTTAAGTATCGAGGAAAGTTATAACCAATACTTAGATGCGTGGATTTTAATTCACTTGCTTAATGATAAATTTGGTTATGATTTTAACGCGATCTTTAATATTAGTGTAGGCTATGATTTGAAGGGTATTAAAAGTAAAAAAGTTGAATGGTTCTTAAATAAAATGTTGGATTCATCTTTCGAGATAGAACAGAAAATAAATCAACTAAGCAATATTTATCCTCAAATAAAAAATATTGAAATTCCATCTCAAATCAGCAACAATGTAACATTATCAACTATGCACGGCTGTCCACCCGATGAGATTGAAAAAATTGCACAACATTTAATCGAAGACTGGAAATTCCATACGGCGGTAAAACTTAATCCGACAATTTTGGGTAAAGAAAAACTGCGTGAAATCCTCAATGAAAAATTAAATTACGATATTGTAGTACCCGATGAAGCATTTGAACACGATTTGAAATTTGAAGATGCAGTAAAACTAATTGAACGATTGATGCAAAAGGCAAATGATAATAAAGTTGAATTCGGTTTGAAAATGACAAACACTTTGGAGTCGTTAAACTCAACGGATTTTCTACCGACAAAAGAAAACATGGTTTATATGAGCGGAAGGGCGCTTCATCCTATTACCGTAAACGCTGCTGCATTACTTCAAAATAAATTCAACGGTGTGCTTGATATTTCTTTTTCCGGTGGAGCCGATGCTTTCAACTTTGCCGATCTTGTTGCTTGCAATTTAACTCCAGTAACTGTTTGTTCTGATTTACTTAAACCCGGCGGTTATTCCCGGCTTCCTCAATATCTTGAGAATCTTTTACAGACAATGGAAGAAACTAATTGTGATTCAATCAAAGAGTATATCACAACAAAAGGTAGTTCGAGTAATATTAAAAAAGCGGCGCTCAACAATCTTAATAGATGCGCCGGGGAAACAATTGAATCAACTCGTTATAAAAAATCTATTTTGAAGAATCAAACGATTAAAACGAAGAGAGAATTAACACAGCTTGATTGTATTCATTCACCTTGTATTGAAGCATGTGCAATTGATCAGCTAGTACCTCAATATTTATATCATGCATCAAACGGTGATTTTGATAAATCGTATAGATCAATTATAAATGAAAACCCGCTTCCGAATATGACCGGAATGGTTTGTGATCATCTTTGTCAAACTAAATGTACCAGGATGAATATTGACGACTCTTTATTGATAAGAGAGATAAAAAGATTTGTTTCCGCAAAAGAATCGGATTTGTTTAACAGAAAATCTAAATTAAAAAGTAATATAAAGACTGCAATAATAGGTGCTGGTCCATCCGGTTTATCAGCTGCTTACTTTTTAGCATTGGAAGGAATTGATGTAGATGTTTACGAATCAAGATCATACGGCGGCGGTATGGCATCGGCAACTATTCCAAAATTTAGAATCGATGAGGATGCATTAAATAAGGATATCGAAAACATAAAATCACTCGGTGTAAATATTTATTACAACTCAAAAATTGACCAAATAAAATTTGATGAGATAAATAATGATAGTGATTTTGTTTATCTAGCAGTTGGTGCGCAAAAAGGTAAACCTCTTCGTATCGAAGGAGAAGATAACGAAAATGTAATAGATCAAATTACATTTCTTGAAAAAATCAAGAATGATCATAGCATGTCAATTGGTAAAAGAGTTGCTGTTATTGGGGGCGGTAATTCAGCCATGGATGCAGCACGCACTGCTAAAAGATTAATATCACAAGTTAATGGTGATGTTACGGTTGTTTATCGAAGAACAAAAAATGAAATGCCTGCTGATAAAGAAGAAATAAAAGAACTTCTTGAAGAAGGAATCATACTATTAGAATTAACAGCGCCGGTTAATATTGACGAAAGAGAAACCGGGTTAATTCTTAACTGCATTAAAATGGAATTAGGTGAGCCTGACGAGTCCGGTAGAAGACGACCCGTTGAAATACCTATTTCAAATTTTGAATTGGAATTCGATACTATTATTACTGCAATTGGGCAGGACATAGTTCTTGACTTTTTACCCGGACAAAAATTATCGGTTGATTCAAACGGATGTTTAGAAGGTTACGAAAACATGTATGCCGGCGGAGATGCCGTTCGCGGAGCAGATTCACTTATTAATGCTATTGCAGATGGGAAAAATTTTGCCGAAAAAATTCTTTCACAATTACAATTTTCTGAATCAAAGAGTAGTAATAACTCAACCAAAATAGAATTAAAGGAATATCAACAAAAACTTGCAAAAAGAATTTACAGCGATGGATTAAAAACTTTACCTTTGGAAAAACGTAACAGTTTTGAAACTGTTATTCCTCTACTTGATGACAATGCGGTTATTAAAGAAGCATCACGTTGTCTTTTCTGTGATGAGATATGTAACATTTGTGTTTCGGTCTGTCCTAACCTTGCCAACTATTATTATGAGATTAATCCATTCTCGATAAACTATCCGTTAATAGAATTTTCAAACGGTGAATATAAAGTAGTCGGTCATCAAACTTTTTCGGTAGATCAAAAATATCAAATACTAAACTTGTATGACTTTTGTAACGAATGCGGAAACTGTGATACCTTTTGTCCGACCGCCGGTGCACCATACAAAGTAAAACCGCGTTTTTGTTTTAACGAAGAAAGTTTTCAAAACGAAGATAATGTTTATATGAAAAACGATGATAAATTATCTTATAAAAACAATGGTAATCTTAGTACACTTTTTATAAAAGATCATAAAATTATTTTTAATGATAATCATTACGAAGCTGTCTTTGATGAACAATTTCATCCGATCGAAATAACGAAAAAATATAATCATGATTTGAACATAGATACAAAAAAGATTGCGGAGATGTTTTATTATCAAACTGCTCTGGGTGATTTTGTTTAATTGATAAGATAAAAAATGAAAATTAATTAGGATATAAAATAGATATGAAATTTTTCTTAAACGGAATAGAAAAAGAATACAACGGTAAAGTTGAATTATCGTTGTTAAAATATCTTCGCGAAGAAGAAGGAATAATAACCGTTAAAGACGGCTGTTCGCCTCAAGCCGGATGCGGTTCTTGTTCTGTATTGGTTGATAACCGCGCTCAGCTTTCATGCTCAATTCCAATGAGCAGAGTTGAAGGCAAGAGTGTAATTACCCCGGAAGGTTTAGATGATTATCGCAAAAGAGTGTTTACAAATGCATTCGTTGAAAAAAGTGGAGTACAATGCGGATTCTGTATCCCCGGTATTGTTATGCGAGCTGTGGATTTGATTAATAGCAATCCCAATCCGACAAGAGAAGATATTGCCCGCAAACTTAGATCGAATATTTGTCGTTGTACAGGGTATAAAAAAATAATTGATTCAATTGAATATGCAGCAAAAGCCATTCGTGAGTTGAAAGAAATTCCCGATCCGAAAATTGCAAAAACGGGTATTGGTAAGAAGTATCCAAAATATAATGCAAAAAATATGGTACTTGGCTTCAGTCCTTATGTGGAAGATATAAAACTTGATGGAATGTTGCACGCCGCATTAAAATTTAGCGATCATCCTCGAGCAATTATTAAATCTATTAATACATCAAAAGCAGAAAAGCTGGATGGCGTAATTAAAATAGTTACTGCAAAAGATGTTCCCGGAGAAAGATATACCGGGTTAATAATTAATGATTGGCCTGTCTTTGTTGCCGAAGGAGAAGAAACACGGTACATCGGAGATGTTCTGGCTTCAGTTATAGCAGAAAGCGAATTAATAGCTAGAGAAGCAGTTAATCTTATAGAAATTGAATATGAAGTTCTGAACCCTATTACCGATCCGTTTGAAGCATTGAAAGATGATGCACCAAAAATACATTCTAAAGGTAATGTTTTGTCCTCTACAATTATTAATAGAGGTAATACCGAAAATGCATTTAATGAAGCTGAGTTTATTTCTAAAGGTAGGTACACAACACAATTTATTGAACATGGTTATTTAGAAACAGAATGTTCGGTTGCTAAACCCGACAATGAAGGTGGTGTGGAAGTTCTTTCGCAAGGACAAGGTATTTATGAAGACAGAAAACAAATTGCTCGAGTTCTCAATCTGCCTGAAGATAAAGTTAGAGTAATACTTATACCAAATGGTGGGGGATTCGGAGGTAAAGAAGATTTAACGGTTCAACATCACGCCTCTCTTTGTTCATTGCTTGCCGATCAACCGGTAAAAGTAAAATTAACCCGCGATGAATCTATACGTATGCATCCTAAAAGACATCCGTTAATTATGGATTATACAGTTGCTTGCGATAACAACGGAATGTTGACTGCGATGAAAGCAGATATTGTTGGTGATACAGGAGCGTATGCTTCCGTTGGTATGAAAGTTCTTGAAAGATCTGCCGGTCATGCTACCGGTGCCTATTCTATCCCTAATGCAGAAATCATAAGTAAAGCTGTTTATACTAATAATATTCCGTGCGGAGCAATGCGCGGTTTCGGTGTTAATCAAGTTACTTTTGCTGTTGAAAGTTGTATTGATGATTTATGTGAACAAGGTGGATTCGATAGATGGGAATTTCGTTACAATAATGCCTTGATTGATGGCGGTGTTACTGCAACCGGACAAATTCTTAAAGGGGGGACAGGTGTCCGTGATACTTTACTTGCAGTTAAAGATGATTTCAAAAATGCAAAATATGCCGGTATTGCGTGCGGAATTAAAAACACAGGTATAGGCAATGGTATGCCGGATGAAGGTATTGTCAAAATAGAAGTTGTATCGAAAGACCATGTTATTCTTCATCACGGCTGGACTGAAATGGGACAAGGTGTAAATACTATGGTTGTTCAATTTCTTTGCAATGAAACCGGTTTAGACCCAAATATTGTCGAAGTAAAAGTCGATACTAAAGCGAATGCGATTTCGGGAATGACGACTGCTTCAAGGGCAACTTCAATTGTCGGTAATGCTATAATTGATACGGCAAAAGATTTTGTTAAGGATTTGGAAAAATATTCTTTAGCTGAACTTACAGGTAAAGTTTATGAAGGGAAATGGATTTGTGATTGGACTACAAAACCAGAAGATTTAGATAAAGAAATAGTTACTCATTATTCATACAGTTATGCAACACAAGTCGTAATATTAGATGATAAAGGTGACGTCGCAAAAGTAATAGCCGCCCACGATGCCGGTAAAATTATTAATCCGAATTTATTCGAAGGACAAATTGAAGGCTCGGTTCATATGGGATTGGGTTACGCTCTTACTGAAGAGTTGGTTATGAAAGATGGTTTTCCAATGACTACTAATTTTAGAGATTTGGGAATTCTGCGTGCACAACAAACTCCGGAAATAAAAGTAATAGGCATTGAAGTTCATGATCCGATAGGTCCGCATGGGGCAAAAGGTGTCGGTGAGATTGGCTTAGTGCCGACCGCAGGCGCAGTAGCAAATGCTCTTTATCAATATGATAAGGTTAGATACTATACGTTACCTATGAAAAATAGGGTCAGACCCGCAGGAAAAACTTAAAAACCTTTAAACCACAAGGTTCACAAGGAAGGCACTAAGGGTACTAAGAAAGTCTTAGTGACCGTTTTGGTAAAGCTGTTTACAAAATAATTACTCTCAAACCAATATCATCTATCCAAACAAACTTCTTTCGACAAGTTCGCATACAATATGTGCTACGGTAATGTGTCCTTCTTGAATTCGTTGTGTATTTGAGGAAGGGATTATAATAGGTACATCGACAATATCTTTACACTTACCGCCGCTACCACCAAGGAATCCGATAACTTTCATCCCTTTTGATTTAGCTTTTTCAATTGCAAGAAGAATATTTTCAGAATTACCGCTTGTAGAAATTGCAAGTAAAACATCACCTTTATTTCCAAGTCCTTCTACATTACGAGCAAATACATTTTTGAAACCTATGTCATTTCCGCCGGCGGTTAAGTTTGATGTATCTGTGGTTAGAGCAATTGCCGGTATTGCAGGGCGCTGTATATCATGTGATAATCTGATCATAAATTCGGCTGCAATATGCTGGCTGTCGGCTGCGCTACCTCCGTTGCCGCAGAGAAGAAGTTTATTACCATTTTTAAAAGCTTCAACAAGAATATTGACCGCACTTATAATATCCGCAGAACATTCTTTTTCGATAAGTAATTTTACTTCGGCACTTTCTTTAAGTGAATTGTGTATGAATTGTTGTTTATTCATAAAATAGTTCTTTAGTTATAGTTTAGGAAGTAATGAGCGAACACGCTTTATTAATTCTTATTAAAAGTAAGTTTACTATTACTTGTTCGTTGTTCATTTAATTCCTCTTCAACAGTGACATCATCCCAAGCTTCTGAAATTTCGTCACGTAATTTATCTAACCGTTCAATAATTTCTTTTATTTGGTATTTATTGTTTGAGGATCTTTTGGCAGTATATTTCTTTTTTGTCTTAGACATTATTCACTCCATATATTTTAATTTACTCAAAAAAAATTAAATCACCTTTGGCTTATAAATATGCACCGTATCTGCAAACTCCTTAATCTTCCCCCAATTACTTTCATCTTCAAAAAAGTTACCGGTTACAATAACTTTTGCGCCGCTCTGTACTTTTTCAAATGCTGTTTTAGGATCACGAATCCCGCCGCCAACAATTATTGGTAACGAACAATATTGTGAAACCATTTTAATCATTTCATTTGGAACCGGCAACTCTGCTCCCGAGCCGGCTTCAAGATAAATTAATTTCATTCCCATATATTCCGCTGCAAGAGCAGTAGATGCCGCAATCTCCGGTTTATTTCTAGGTATCGGTTTACTGTTGCTTATATACTCTGCTGTAGTAGTTTTCCCGGATTCGATTAACATATACCCGGTAGAAATTGGTTCTATACCAATCTTCTTTATTAATGGTGCGGCGACTACATGCTTTCCAATTATTTGATCTGCATTTCTTCCGCTTATAAGAGATATATATAGCAGTGCATTTGCTTTAGCAGAAATCTGATCAATACCTCCTGGGAAAATAATTACCGGGATAGAACAACTCGATTTTATTGAATCGATTGTTTCATCAATATTTCCATTTAAAAGTAAACTTCCGCCGATTAGAAATCCGTCAACTCCCGATTCTTCACAATGCTTTGCAAATTTTGAAATCTTATCTGTAGAAAGTTTATCAGGGTCTATTAGAATTAAATAGGCAGCACCTTTATTTGCAATTATATCTTGTAAATAGTTATACGTTTTCAATGTTTTATTTCTTTGTTATAATTGAATAGTAAAATAGTAAAGATTGATAAAATTCTCACTACTTATTTAATAATTGTGATTTAATGAAAAGAAAAAAACAAAAAGATACCTTTAAATTTCCTCTTTACTGTGATTTCAGCTGTAAGCATGCAGATTTTTCGGATCCCGAGTCAATCGGTGCCTGCAGAAAAGAATTAGCTGTTTGGTGCAAATATTTTAAACGTTATAACAATAAACACAATAAGTGTTTTGCCGGCAGTTAGTTACATTGTAGCTTGGTGGAATTCAAACAATTTCATTTTCATGTCTGTTTTCCAATAAATATCATACTGAAAATCCATCCCTTTAACAGTCATGCGTGTATCCATTGATTCGTAAATATCCTGAATAACATCTTCCGGAATGATTACAGTTATTGTTTCGGTTGGTCCTTGAATATTGTAAACATCCCTTGTCGGAGGTCTATCTGGTAAAAATTCATGTGGGACTCCATCAATATCAAAAGTTATCTTTTCAAAAAAAGGCCATTGATTTGATATGTAGGAAGCGGCAATAGAAAATGTTTTTTTATCTTTTTCTTGATAACAGAAAAATTGAATTTCGGAAAAGAAACTTGTTGTTTCATATTCACTTTTTACTTGTAGACGAGGAGAGACGTAATTAATAATATCGGGATTACTTTCCGATACATTCTTGGTAATATTAAATCCACCGCATGAAGTTAGAATCAAAACAATAGTTAAGGAAAAAAATATTTTTTTCATATCTTTCATTAGAATTGTTATAAATAATTGTTCCAAATTACTTTATTCTATCATTCTATCCAAACCTCAAAAGAGGAGTTGTTATGCCTAAATACAAACTAACAGTGTATGAAAAACCTACTTGCACAACCTGCAGAAAACTAGCAAAAAAATTAACCGAACACAGAATCGATTTTGAAAAGGTAAATTATTACATCGAACCGTTCACCCAAAAACAGTTGAAATCTCTCTTAAAGAAAATGGAAATGAAACCGAGTGAGTTAATAAGAAAAAAAGGGGACGCATATAAAAAATTAGATATGAAAAACAATTCCTACTCGGAAGACCAGCTTTTAGATTTTATGATTAAGGATCCTGATCTGGTTGAACGCCCGATTGTCGAGAGAGGAGCGAAGGCAATATTAGCTCGTCCGATTGACAAAGTTGACCAACTGTTTTAAGTCCGTTTTAATTTGCTATTAATGTCCTATTAAACTTATTTTTCAGGTCAAAAATCGAAAAAACAGCGTATGAAGAAAACAATTCTATTTTGGATACTCGCCTTTATTATAACACTCGCATCAGCAATTTATCAAAGGTCAACGGGCCCAACTTACCCGCTTAGCGGCAGTGTTCAAGTCGGGAATGAAAAAATAAAATACAGTCTTATCCGAACACACGGCGGTGAAACTGACGCAGTTGTTGAAATAAAAACAAACGATGAATCCATAAACGGAATTCTATACTGGAAAAGATTTAAAACCGAAGATGAGTTTACACCTGTTGAGATGGAATACTCCGAAGGAATACTTACTGCTTCATTACCGAACCAACCGCCGGCAGGTAAACTTGAATATTATGTTGAGTTAGATGGTGAAAAAATTCCCGGCAAGAAAAATCCCGTCATTAGGTTCAAAGGTGATGTTCCTACTTGGTTGTTAATTCCTCATGTAATTGGGATGTTCGGTGCTATGCTGCTTGCAACCCGCACCGGGTTGGAGTTTTTTAGAAGAGAAAAAGATAGCCTGTTGAAACTGACTTACTGGACAATTGGATTTTTACTTGCAGGCGGCTTCGTTCTTGGTCCGGCTGTTCAGCTTTATGCTTTTGGTGCATGGTGGACCGGATTTCCTTTCGGTACTGATTTAACAGATAATAAAACTTTAATTGCTCTTATCGCATGGTTAATTGCGCTCTTTATGTATAAGAGAAGTAAGTATCCCAAAAGTTGGGCGCTTGGTGCTTCAATTGTAATGCTCATAGTATATCTAATTCCGCACAGCCTTTTAGGTTCCGAATTAGATTATAGTGAACTCGATAATGAAAATATCGAGATACATAATTCAATTATGGAGTAAGTATGAAAAAACAATATTTATTTGTATTTACCTTTCTCCTCTTTTCAATTCTATTATTCTCGCAAAAATTAGATCAAAGCTTTATTGCGGTTAAGTCAACAGGTGTTCAGGAATTTTTAGAGAAATATCCCGAATATGATGGGAGAGGAACTTTAATTTTAATTCTCGATTCCGGTGTTGATATTGGAATCGACGGACTTACAACGACTTCCACCGGAGAACTTAAAGTAATTGACGTACAAGATTTCTCAGGTGAAGGTGATTTTTTCTTTACCGAAGCTAAAGTTGATGACGATGATGACACTTTATTTTTCTATGACAAAGAAAAAGAACTGAAAGTAAAGGTTGCTGAAAATTATTTAGTACAAAATGACGGTAATTATTTTATCGGTGTTGTTGAAGAAAAACATTGGTTGAATTCTTCGTCTGGAGTAAAAGATCTTAATAATAATAACAAAACCGATGACAAATTTGTATTCATCACCTTCAAGCAAAAAGATTCCGAAGATTGGGTCGTTTATTTTGACACCAACGGCGACGGAAAACTTGATGACGAAAAACCAATTAAGAATTTCAAGATTAATAAGGATGTTTTTGTTATTAAAACAGAGGAAGGTGAACCTAATTTTTATTTCGGACTCAATATCTTTCCGGAAGAGAATAAAATAGTAATTCATTATGATGCAGTATCGCACGGAACTCACTGTGCCGGTATAGCGGCAGGTAATCAAATCGGCAATTATGAATTTTACGGAATAGCATCAGGTGCATATTTAGGTAGTTTGAAAATTGGCAGCAGTATTTACACAGGCGGGGCAACAACTGCCGGAAGTATGAAAGCTGCTTACGATTATGCTGACAAACTTAGCCGCGAACTTGACATGCCAGTCATTATAAATATGAGTTACGGTATTGGATCTGAAATCCACGGCTTAGCCGATATGGAAAAGTATATCGACAATTTAGTAAGTGCTAATCCGAATTTATATATCTCCGTATCAGCAGGTAACGAAGGACCGGGTATTTCAACTTTAGGATTACCGGCATCTTCTAACTCCGTACTTTCTTCCGGCGCAGTACTTGCAAAAGAAGTTGGTAATGATCTTTACGGGTCGCCGATTGACCGGGATGTAATATTACATTTTAGTTCACGAGGCGGTGAAGTAAACAAGCCTGATATCATAGCACCGGGTGCTGCAACTTCAACAGTACCGTATTGGACAAGATACGATAGATTTTGGGGAACAAGTATGGCTGCTCCATATACGGCAGGAGTTATGTCATTATTATTAAGCGCAATGAAGGTTGAATACCCGGATCTTAAAATTCCTTCTCTACTTCTTTATAAAGTGCTTAGAGAAAGTGCAGTTACGCTTGATGAATATTCACCGGTTGATCAAGGCGGCGGATTAATTAATGTTATGAATGCATATGACCTATTGAAGAAATATATCAAGGCTGGCGAATTAAACAAATTCGAAACATATACGATTTCTGCAGATGCACCATCTACACCGAGCGGAAAAGCAGATCATCTTTATATTAGAAACGGTTCTTATCTAACCGGTGTTGAGAAATTTAATTTTTCTATCGCAAGAAATAACTTTAACAAGACTGATAAATTTTTCAGATCATACACGATTAAAAGCGAAAACGATTGGTTAAAACCGATTACAAATAAAACTTACATCCGTAATGAGCAGAAAGCTAATGTTGCCGTGCAGCTTGATAAATCGAAAATGACGAAACCCGGACTTTACAGCGGAAGAATTAAGGCTTACAGAGAAGATAATTCGAAATTTCCTGAATTTGAATTATTGGCAACTGTAGTTATGCCTTATCATTTCAGCCAAAGTAATAATTACAAACTTTTTGATTCGGGTAAATTGGCTCCGGCAGAAATAAAAAGATATTTTCTTGAAGCTCCTCCGGCAGTAAGTACAATGAAAATAGTTCTCTCGGCTGATAAAGGAAAATACTCCAACACATGGTATACTTTGCATGATCCTGAAGGCAGAACAGTTGGTGGTATTCGACCGATAGAAACCGAAAGAGACGCTGTTCAATCTGAAAGATTTTTTAATGATCTTTTACCGGGTGTTTATGAACTCGTAGTTGTCGGTCACTTTACTGCGGTTGATACTGTTCATTATAATTTGAATGTGGAATTCCAAAGTATACAGATAATCGGCAAAGATGAAGTTGATAATGTGAATAATACAATAACAGTGGTTAATAATTATAATGATGTGCTTCGATATTCGTTAAAAGGCGAAGTAACCGGTTATGAGAAAGACTACACTATACAATTTGAAGATGAAGAAATTGTGCAGCATAAATTTTCTTTCAAAGATGGTGAAAAAGATAAAACTTTCAATCTCTCTGTCTCACAGAATGATTACAACACCATTACAGATTTTGCAGTTGTGATTTATAATAAAAAAGGTAAAATTGTATCGAGCAACGGATTCAGTTACAAAGATATGTCGATCTCTCTTACAAACAGTAATAAAGAAGATGATAATGAATTTTTATTAACATTTATCCCCGCATTTGTTGATGAAGTAAAGAAAATTAATGTATTTGTTAATGAACTAACAACAGTAAAAGAACCGGCATCGTTCAAGGTTACTAACAAATCATCTTCGAATATAGTCATGTATCCTGCAATACCTGAATCATTAACCTTGGATATAGATTTTTCAAATAATACATTTGATGAGAATGTATCACCGCTTGGGAAAATCTATTTTGAAAAACAAAACAGCGGTAAAGTAGAATATGAATTACCGATATATATCAATTTCTAAATGGGAGAGGTTAAATGAGTAATCATGAACAGCAGCAAACAATTATAGGTCTCCCGGTTAACGCATACACGGAATTAAAACCGGGAGAAGAGTACGTTCCAATAATGTCTCCAACAAAAGAGTATCCCGAGGTTAGCAAGTATTCGGTTATAATGGGACTTATTATGGCAATTCTCTTTTCTGCTGCCGCAGCCTACCTTGGGTTAAAAATCGGGCAAGTATTTGAAGCTGCAATCCCGATTGCAATAATTGCCGTTGGATTTTCAACCTTACTAAAACGTAATAAAGCACTCGGTGAAAACGTAATTATTCAATCAATCGGTTCGACTTCAGGAGCGGTTGTTGCCGGTGCTATATTTACAATACCTGCGCTCTATATTCTAAATTTGGAAGTTGATTTCTTCCAGGTATTCATGGCGTCAATACTGGGTGGTTTTCTCGGAATATTATTCTTAATTCCTTTCAGAAAATATTTTGTTGCCGAAATGCACGGTAAATTTCCTTTCCCCGAAGCTACAGCTACAACTGAGGTTTTAGTAGCCGGTGAAAAAGGAGGTAAACAGGCGATTGTACTCGTAGTGTCCGGATTAATTGGTGGTATTTATGATTTCATTATTGCAACATTCGGATTATGGAGTGAAGTGTTTTCAACTAGAGTTGTTGCTATAGGTGAACATTTTGCAGATAAATTTAAAACAGTCTTTAAACTGAATGTCGGGGCTGCTATTGTCGGGCTTGGTTACATAGTCGGCTTAAAGTATACGGCAATTATTGCCGCAGGTTCTTTTGTTGCTTGGTTTGTAATTATTCCAATTTTTGCCTACTTGGGTGATTTCATTACAATGCCAGTTGGAGCAACTGCTACATTATTAATTAAAGACATGTCAGCCGAACAAATTTTCGGAAATTATGTCCGTCATATCGGTATTGGCGGTATTGCAATGGCTGGTATAATCGGCATCGTTCGTTCATCCGGAATTATCAAATCAGCATTTACTCTTGGATTTAAAGAAATATTCGGCGGACAAAAAGATGAAGAAAATAACATGCGAACTAAACGCGATATACCGATGGGGATTATTGCAGGGGGAATTATTTTAACAGCCGTTGTAATATTTTTATTCTTCATGTTTGGCGTAGTTGACAATTTTGTCCATGCAATAGTCGGTTTAGCTATTGTTATGGTGATATCATTTTTATTTACAACTGTTGCTGCCAATGCAATAGCAATTGTGGGAACTAACCCTGTTTCCGGAATGACATTAATGACGTTGATTTTGTCGTCAATTATATTAGTCAGTGTTGGTTTAACAGGTGCGCCCGGTATGATATCGGCATTAATTATCGGCGGAGTTGTTTGTACGGCACTCTCTGTTGCAGGAGCATTTATAACTGATCTTAAAATTGGTTATTGGCTCGGTTCATCTCCTTACAAACAGGAAAGATGGAAGTTTTTGGGTACTGTAGTTTCCGCAGGTACGGTTGCATGGGTTATATTGATTTTAAATGAAACTTACGGTTTTGTTGGTGAAGGCGCTCTTGTTGCACCGCAGGCAAATGCAATGGCTGCAGTTATTCAACCTTTAATGTCGGATCAACCTGCTCCATGGATGATGTATGTAGCCGGTGCTTTTATGGCATTGATCTTAACTATGATAGGTGTTCCCGCACTGGCATTCGCTTTGGGAATGTATTTACCTCTTGAACTTAACACTCCTTTATTGGTTGGTGGATTGATTTCGCATTTCGTTTCAACAAGAACTAAAGATGAAGCATTAAACAAATCACGACGCGAACGGGGGACTTTGATTGCATCCGGTTTCATTGCCGGGGGTGCATTGATGGGAGTTATTTCGGCAATGCTTCGTTACTTTGGAATTGAATGGCATATGGATGAATGGGCAGAAACTCACGCTGCAGAGTTGTTAGGATTGGCAATGTTTGCCCTGCTTTGCGGTTATATAATCTGGGATGCGTTAAGAGCTAAGAAAGAAGAGATTTGATGAATATTAAGCATAGAATTTCGAGATAAAATTAAACCCTGGCTGATTAATTTTCGCTGGGGTTTTTTATTCAACCCGTCAGCCGACGGGTTGTTAATCTTTCTTTTAATTTCTTATCTCGGGGCGTTGACCCGAGTTATTCATATTCAACTCCTTCGGAGTTGTTTCTTATGTTTTATCAAAATCCTAAACAGTTTTCACGCCTGCGAAGCAGTCGAATGTGAATAGAAAGATAAACCCAACACAAAAGAACCCCGGCGGGGTTCAATAAAACTTTCAATTTTTTGGAGAGTCTAAAGTGAAAGAAATTTTATAACTTTACCGACCAAAAAAATGGGGAACAAAATGAAGACAAAATCAATTCTTCAACTAATGATAGCAATAGTATTTATATCTTCAAATCTATGGAGTCAGACAGTAATGAATAAGGACATAAATCCTCCTAAAGCAGAAAAAATTCCGCAAGAATTAACAATTCATGATCACACAAGAATAGATAACTATTTTTGGATGAACCAAAGAGATGACCCGAAAGTAGTTGAATATCTTAATGCGGAAAACGAATATACTTCTGCTATAATGAAACATACCGAAGAACTTCAAGAAAAGTTATACAACGAAATTATTGGAAGAATAAAACAAGATGATCAATCCGTTCCTTATAAAAAGAATGGCTATTATTACTATACACGCTATGAAGTAGGAAAAGAGTATCCGATCTATTGCAGAAAAAAAGGTTCACTTGATGCGGAAGAAGAGGTAATGCTTAATGTTAATGAAATGGCAGAGGATTATGCATATTACTCGGTTGCCGGTTTAAGCGTGAGTCATGATAACCAATTACTTGCTTATGGTGTTGATACTCTCAGTAGAAGAAATTACGATATCTTTATAAAAAATTTAGAAACCGGTGAAGTTTTTGATCACAAAATAACAAAAACAACCGGCGGTTCGGTATGGGCAAATGATAATAAAACTCTTTTCTATACACGAAAAGATGAACATACCTTAAGAGCTTTCGAAATTTTCAAACACAAAATAGATGAAGCAGAAAAAAGCGATGTGGTTGTTTATCACGAAACGGATGAAGAGTTTTCAACATTTGTTTATAAAACAAAATCCGATAAATATATTATAATTGGGTCAAGCCAAACAGTTTCCGATGAATACAGATTCCTTGATGCGGATAATCCAGACGGAGAATTCAAAGTAATTCAACCAAGAGAAAGAAATTTAGAATATAGAGTAGATCAATTTGGTGATGATTTTTACATAGTAACAAATCTTAATGCAAAAAATTTCAAAGTTGTAAAAACCCCTGTTGACAAAACAACAAAAGAAAACTGGGAAGATGTTATTCCTCATAGAGATGATGTACTTGTCGAAGGTATAGACATATTTAAGGATTATCTTGTCGTTCAAGAAAAATCAAATGCACTTGATAAAATCAGAGTAATTAACTGGAACGGCAACGAAGATTATTACATTGATTTTCAAGACGAAGTTTACACGGCAAGAGTTTCCAATAATCCCGATTATGATACGGACTTAGTAAGATTTTATTATACTTCACTTGTAACACCGGGTTCAACTTATGATTTTAATATGAACACAAAAGCAAGAGAACTTTTAAAACAAGAAGAAGTTCTCGGTGGTTATAACCCCGATGAATATATGACTAAAAGATTGTTTGCAACTGCCGATGACGGTACGTTAATCCCAATATCAATCGTTTATAAGAAATGTTTTCCTATAAACGGTGATAATCCATTATTGCTTTATGGATATGGTTCATACGGATATTCGATGAGTCCGTTCTTCCGTTCTTCAATATTAAGTTTATTAGACCGCGGTTTCATTTATGCAATTGCTCATATCCGCGGTGGACAAGAAATGGGACGTGATTGGTATGATAACGGAAAACTTCTAAACAAAATGAATACTTTTATAGATTTTATTGATTGCGCGGAATATTTAATCGAAGAAAAATATACTAACCTGGATAAATTATTTATTTACGGCGGAAGCGCCGGAGGTTTGCTTGTCGGTGCGGTTGTAAATATGGCACCCCAATTATTTAAAGGTGCAATGGCTGCAGTTCCTTTTGTTGATGTTGTTACTACAATGCTTGATGATTCAATCCCGCTAACAACTTTTGAATACGATGAATGGGGAAATCCGAACAAGAAAGTTTACTATGATTATATGTTGTCCTATTCTCCATATGATCAAGTTAAAGCTCAGGATTATCCGAATATGTTAATTACAACGGGTTATCATGATTCACAAGTTCAATATTGGGAACCTGCTAAGTGGGTCGCAAAACTTCGAGATATGAAGACAGATAATAATGTTCTTCTATTTGATTGCGATATGGATTCCGGTCATGGCGGCGCTTCGGGTAGATTTAAAGCTTACAGGAAAACAGCTTTGCAATATGCATTTATGTTGGATTTGCTGGGGATTAAGGAGTAGAACTTCTTTTTTAGCTATAAAGATGGCATCTTTCGAATAGATGCCATCTCTTGAAAAAATTATTTACATCTGATCCGGAGGAATATAAGCCGGGGGTACATTCTGAACCGGCTTGGTGGATTGAAGATAAGCAAATATAGCTCTCAGATCTTCGTCAGTGTAATTTTGAAATTCCTGCCACGGCATTGGAGGCATAATCGGCCTGCTGCCTTCCAATCCTTTATATAAACCCTTTGTCATTGCTGTTTTGAATTGATCGTAAGTCCAATTCCCAAGTCCGGTTCCGTCTGAAGTAATATTAGCCGAAAATGAAACTCCCCATGGACCAACTGCAGCGGTTAATGAATGATTAAACAACGCCCAATCTTTAAGTATGCTCTTATCGTATTCAGGAATTGGAAGATCTGCCGGGTGACCTGCTAATAAAAAATTCTCATCAGGTACAGGGCCTTGTTCTGTCATTTTCTTAGGTGTATGACAATCATGACATCCCGAAGTTGAAACAATATATTCGCCGCGTGTAATTAATTCTTCTTGAGTGAGTTCTTTTTTAACCGGCTCATCTTGGCACGACGCTATAATTAGTACAGCAGACATAACCGAAAGTAAACCAAAATAGAATTTGAAATTTATCTTCATAGATTTCCTCCTTGGACCTTGTGATTTTATTAGTGATGTGATGAATTTTTTTTTGTTGAGAAGCATTTTCCAAATAATTGAATTTATAAGATGTATAATTCAATATCACGCATATCGTCTGATTTGTTCGAAATAAAGATAAGAGGTCTTAAAATGCCTGTCAAGAAAAAAGTTATCGTGTCTTAAATTAAATAATCGGAAATTTTCTCTATTTTACACCTCAAAAAAAAAGAAAATTTAATGATACTCGATAATACAAATAAAGAACGACCAGAAATTCAATATCCTTGCGAATGGAATTATAAAATCATTTCGAAGATAGCTGATGAAGCAGTTGAAGCTGCCGAGAATGCGGCAGACGGATTTAAGTTTGTAATTACTGCTTCCAACATAAGTAAACATGGGAAATACATAAGTATCAACCTATCTGTTGAAGTGGAAAGTGAAGCCGAAAGGAATCTTATCTTTAGCAAACTTGATGCAAACGATAAAGTGGTAATGGTACTTTAGTAATAGCAAAACCCCGCGTTATCTAACAACTTTTCTTTAGATATTCAAAACCAAATTCGGTAATTTTATAAGACACAATTGCCTTAATTATATTTTCGGGAGAGAGTATGAAACACTTCATTAAAACCTCACTATCGTTATTAATTGTATTTTTTATTTTTCAAAACACGTCGGCGCAAATAAAAGAAAGAAGTGAAATTCCGGATAAGTACAAATGGGATTTATCTATTCTTTATGAAAACGTCGATGCATGGAAGCAAGCTAAAGATGAATTAGCAGTAAAAGTAGAAAAGCTCGATGCAAACAAAGGAAAGCTGCATGAAAGCGGAGAAGTTCTTAACTCAACTATAGTTTCCTTTTTTGATGCTTTAAAAGATTTTTATCAATTGATTGTTTATGCTAACAGACTTTATGATGAAGATTTGAGAAAAAGTGGAAATCAAGAATTAACACAGCAGATAAGTAATCTCGGAACAAAATTTTCCGAGAAAACTTCTTACTTGAGTCCTGAAATTTTAAAGATCGATCCCAAAGCATTAGAAAAATTTTATGTGGATCATCCTCAATTAAAAGACTATGAATTATTCATAGAAAATATTCAAAGATTGCGTGAGCATACCTTAACTCAAGAAGAAGAACAGATTTTAGCAAGTGCCGGATTGATTACCGGCAACCCGACAACTGTTTACAATATTTTCGACAATGCAGAAAAACCAATTCCCAAAGTTACTCTTTCAAGCGGAGAAGAGGCTGAATTATCTGCATCGTTGTTTGTAAGATACCGTACAGTTCCAAACAGAGAAGATAGAGCAAAAGTATTTGAAGCTTTCTTCAACAATTACGGAAAATTTCAAAATACTATTGGAGCAAATTTAGCAGGTAAAATTAAAGGTGATTTCTTTTATGCAAAGAACCGCAAATATGATTCTGCTCTTGAGATGTCTTTAAGCGGTCCGAATATTCCGGTTTCTGTTTACACGACTTTGATTGATCAGATAAATAAAAATCTTCCTACACTTCATCGTTTTCTTGATTTAAAGAGAAGAATGCTTGGCGTAGAAACTCTTAACTATTATGATTTATATACATCAATAGTGAAAGCAGTGGATATGCAGTTCAGTGTTGATGAATCACAAGAACTTCTTCTTGAAGTTTTTGAGCCGCTTGGTGAAGAATATGTAAATACAGTTAAGATGTCGTTTGAAAACAGGTGGATAGATTTTTATCCGACTAACAGTAAAAGAAGCGGTGCGTATTCATCCGGCGCAGCGTATGATCATCATCCATACATATTGATGAATTGGAACGATGATTATAATGCCCTCTCAACTTTAGCTCATGAACTAGGTCATACAATGCACAGTTATTTTTCGAATAAACATCAACCTTTCCATTATTCCGATTACGAAACTTTTGTAGCGGAAATCGCTTCTACAATGAATGAAAATTTATTGAATGATTATATGGTAAAAAATGCAAAATCCGATGAAGAAAAACTTTTCTTGCTCGGTTCTTATTTAGAATTATTAAGAACAACAATTTTCCGTCAGACTTCATTTGCAGAGTTTGAATGGGAGATTCATAAAATTATCGAAGCCGGTGAACCGCTTACAGGCGAAAAGATGAGTGATATATATTTTGATATTGTAAAAAGATATTACGGACATGACGAAGGTGTATGCACTGTTGAAGATTATATTAAATATGAGTGGGCATACATTCCGCATTTTATAAATTATACATATTATGTTTATCAATATTCTACTTCATTAATTTATGCAACTGCATTTGCAGAGAAAGTTAAAGCCGAAGGTCAGCCGGCAGTTGATAAATATTATGAAATTCTAAAAGGCGGCGGCTCTGATTATCCTATCGAATTAATTAAGAAAGCCGGACTCGACCCATTATCATCAGAAGCATTCGATTTAACAATGAAAAGAATGAATGATGTTATGGATCAGATTGAGGAGATTTTGAGTAAATAGTTTTTTAAAAAATCCCCGGGATTTATCCAAAATAAAATGGAAGTCTTGGAGTAGCTTGATGACTTCTATATTAGAAAAATCCCGGGGATTTATTGTTAAAAAATAAAATCAAACCACCACCGGAAAAGTGCAATACCGATTAATATTGCTCCTTCAAATCTGGAAATTTTCCATCCGGTTCGAATCATTACTAATAAAATTATCATTGCGGCAACAAGTAATATTATGCTTGTATATTCTGCTTGTACTAAATTAAGCGGTTTTAATATTGATGCAACACCAAGTACGCCTAGAATATTAAATAAATCACTGCCGATAAGATTACCGATAGAAATTCCGTGTTTGCCTTTTATGATTGCAACAACTGATGTTGCAAGTTCGGGCGCGGATGTGCCTGCGGCGACAATAGTTATACCGATAATCCATTCACTTATTCCAAACATGCGAGCTAAGCTGCTTGCTGAATCAACAAGGAAATGGGCGCCACCGATAATTAAAGCTGCACCTATAATTAATTTAGGAACATCAAACCAATTAAAATCACCTTCCGGTATTTCTTCTTCAATCGGTTCCTTTTGCTTGATAAGAACGTATATGTAAATCACAAGTGTTGCAAATAAAATAATACCTTCAATTCGTGTAAGTTTTAAATCCCAAAAGAAAATTAACAGCAATATTCCGGCAAAGAAAAGCAGAAGAGAATCTCGAACTAAAATTGTACGCGTGGTAGTAACGGTTGAGTAAAGAGCAACAATTCCCAAAATAATTCCGAGATTAAAAATATTTGACCCGATTACGTTGCCGACCGAAATTGCAGATTGATCTGTCAATGCAGCATAAACAGTGACCGCAAATTCCGGTGCTGAAGTAGCAATTGCAACAACAGTGAGACCGATTACTAATTCGGAAAGACCAAGTTTTTTTGCAATCCGGGAAGCTGATTCAACGACCAAAACAGCACCGCCCCATAAAGCAAAAATGCAGACGGTTATTATAAATATGTCTATTGCTATAGTCATTTATATTTGATTTTTGAAAAGGGAAAATAAGAAATGCGGTCGGTTTAATGAAATGATAAATAAAATAGGGGCTGACTTAAAAGTAAAATTTATTAAAATAAATGAACACGGGTGACACGGTTTTTCTGATCTTTACTTTTAAGATAGCCCCTTGGAATGTATTTAAGCTAATGTTAGTCTTCGGGGTTGTAAGTTAATTCAACTTTTATATGAAAATCAGCACCGCTGAAAAGTGTGTATTTTACATCGCTAATTGTGCATTTATAATCCTCACCTACAAGATCACTTACAACTTTTGCAATTCCTTTTTCAAGAGAATCGACACTCACGGATTTTAATTTGTTTTTAAGTAAACGATCTACATCAATTGTTTTGTCTTTTGCGTCCGGCATTTTTCCTCCTAATGATTTTCTGATTTAGACGCTGAATATTACTCTTTGTTTCGTCAAACTAATGGACAATATAACATTTTCCATAAAAAGATAAATCGAAAATAATCATTTAAGAACGAATAAGATTTAGCAATTCTTGGGTCTTTTCTTCCATTAATTTTCTATCACCTTTCGATTCAACATTGAGTCTAATTAACGGTTCGGTATTGCTTAATCTTACATTAAATCTCCAGTTTTCGTATTCAACGCTTACGCCGTCAAGTGTATCCATTTTCCCATCGGAATATTTTTCTTTTATTTCATCTAATTTTGCAGCCGGGTTTTCAAGTTTTGTATTTATTTCGCCGGAACACGGATATGCTGCAATCATTTCTTCAACTAACCGCCCTAATGTTTTGTTTTCTTCGGACATAAGTTGAAGGATCAGTAAAAACGGAATAATACCGCTGTCGGAATAATAATTATCTCTAAAATAATGATGAGCCGACATTTCACCGCCGTAAATTGCATTAACTTCACGCATTTTCTGTTTAATAAAAGCATGCCCGCTTACAGATTGTACAACCTCACCACCTGCTGCTTCAACTTCTTTAATAGTATTCCAGGTTAATCGAGGATCATGAACAATTTTCTCGCCTGGATTCTTTTTTAATATTGATTTGGCAAGTAAACCAACGATATAGTATCCTTCGATAAAATTACCTTTTTCATCGAAGAAGAAACATCTGTCGTAATCACCATCCCAAGCAACTCCTAAGTCAGCTTTGTTTTCAAGAAGTGCATCAATTGTTGGTTGTCTATTTTCAGGTAATAAAGGATTTGGAACGCCGTTCGGAAAATTTGAATCCGGTTCGTGAAAAACTTTTATCATTTTTATTGGAATGTAAGGTTCGAGTTCATCTAGAGCCGGTCCAATACATCCGTTGCCGGCATTAACAACTACTTTAAATGGGTTGATTTTTTTTGCGTCATAAAATTGCTTCAAATTATCTATGAAGTCGCTCATTATATCAATTTTTTCAACTTTCCCTATATGAACATCTTCAACTTCATAATCTCCTTTTAATACCATTTGTTCAATCTCACTTAGACCGGAATCATAACCCATTGGGACAGAGCCTTTTTTAACAAATTTTAAACCATTGTATTCTGGTGGATTGTGGGATGCGGTTATCATAACGCCGGCATCAGCATTAAGGTGAGGAGTTCCGAAATAAATCATTTCTGTGCCGCATAACCCGAGATCATAAACATCGGCACCGTTTTCGGTAATTCCTTTTGAAAGTGCTTCCGATAATTCCGGTGATGATTTCCTTACATCCATTCCAATCAAAACTTTTTTTGCATTTAAGTATTTTACAATTGCTTTACCGACTTTATAAGCAAGATCTACATTCAAATCGCCGGGTACTTTACCACGGATATCGTATGCTTTAAATGATGATATTTTTTCCATTAGTTTTTCCTTAATTTTTACAGAAATTAAACCTCAAGATACTTAATGACGACGAGATTGGAAACAGTGCACAAAATTATGATGACCACATTTTTACATAGCATTTAGAAAGTCATCGGATTATCTTTAGCTGAATCAAATACGGAGGTTGATATAACTCATTTCTACAATTCTACAAAAAAATTCACAGTCTGTTCAAATCAAAAATGCGGTTTAATTTATAACTGTGAGGAATTTATAGTTGGGGGCGAGGACAATTTACTTTGTCCGACTTGTAGAACAAAAATAGAAACACATCACATTGTTCAATGTCTTCATTGCGAAACAATAATTGATTTCATTGAAGCCGAACCAAGCGAAGAGCCTGTAGTTTTTACAATTGAAAAATGCTCGCGCTGTCACGGTACGAAAGAAGATCAAAAAGATATTTCAGCTTTTTATTTCCCCGATGCATTTTTCTGATATTTTCAAGAACGAATCATTTCTAAATAGGCGCCAAAATATTGGTGCCTTTTTTATTTTATCCCGGAAGTCTAATTTTTTATCTAAAATTTTCTTGTTAACTTTTAAACGATAGATACGTCTATTTATTACTATTCATAACAAATAAGGGATTCTATACAATGATTTTCAAATCACACTTTACAAAATTCTTCAGTATTATTTTATTGTTATTTATTTCATCTAATACAAGTTATTCACAACAAGCTTTTAATCCCGATACTGTTCAAGCAAAGAGATTCGATACCGGCAAGATGTGGACTTTTGATTTTCCACCTATTCAATATTGGAAAGATACCTATGGATTTACTGCAACCGAAGAATGGCTTAATCACGTCCAGCATTCAACATTAAGAATACCCGGTTGCACCGCTTCATTTGTTTCCGAAGACGGATTAATTGTTACTAATCATCATTGTTCTACCTGGCATAGAAACGCCGTTGAAGAAGAAGGTGAAGATTTTTACCGCGATGGATTTTATGCCGAAACTTTAGAAGACGAACGATTAGTCCCGAATATGTATGCCGATCAATTGAAACTTATTAGAGATGTAACCGATCAAGTTATTGAGGTTATAAATGAAGCAGAAGGTGATGAAAATAAAATCAAAGCACGAGATGAAAAAATAAAAGAAATTGAAAATTTGTACAATGAACAAACCGGCTTAAAATGTGAAGTCGTTTCTTACTATAACGGCGGCAGATATGCTTTACACGGTTATAAAAGATACGATAAAGTAAAACTTGTTTTCATCGGCGAGGATTGGGTAGGTATGTACGGCGGCGATCCGGATAACTTTACTTATCCTCGGTATAATCTTGATTATGCTTTTTTTAGAATTTATGACGAAGATGATAAACCTCTTAAAACCGAAAACTATTATAACTGGAATACATCGGGAGTTGAGTTAGATGAATTGTTGTTTATAATCGGAAGCCCCGGCTCAACAAGTAGATTAAAAACTGCTGATCAGCTGCGTTTTAATCGGGATATCACCTATAGAAATTATTCATTTTTGATGACCTCAATGCTGACTGAACTTTATGCGCTTATGGAAAAATATCCGGAGCGTCAAGATGAATTCGCCGGCATGTTAAGTTTTGTAGGCAATTCGGAAAAGGTAGCAAGAAATGTTGTAAAGGGATTAAATGATCCGTATCTAATTGCTCGAAAAGAAGCATTTGATAAGTATCTTCAGTCCGAAATTGCAAAGGATGCGGAACTGCAAAAAAATTACGGTCATCTTTGGGAATCAATTAAAAAGAACAGAGAAGAAGCAAGAAAATATAGTGAGAAAGTAGCGGCTTATACAGTTTCCGGAAGACTTGCTCCAACATATTTTAAAATTGCAAAAAGTTTAGTTGAGTTAGCAAATGAATTAAAACTTCCTGAAGATGAAAGGAATCCTAAATACAAAGAAGATAGTCTCGAAGAAACAATAAATTCAATTTATCCGGAGAAATTTGACCATCCGTTAGAAGATGCTAGACTAAAAGTTCAGTTTGATTACATTAAACTAAATCTCGGCAATGATCATCCAGTTGTAAAATTACTCACAAATAACCAAGATGGTTATGATGCTGTTGAATATGCGAAAAGCAAAACTGTAATAACAAGCTCCGAATCAATTAAAGAAATTGCGGCACAAGGATCACAAGCAATCTTAGAAAGTGAAGATCCGTTTATACAATTCATCATCCGGACTACTGACGAATTAAAGGAACTTAAGTCTAAATATGATCAAATTAACGAAGCGGAAAAAGTTTTGAGTCAACTGCTCGGCGAAGTTATGTTTAAAATCTACGGAACATCCATTCCTCCTGATGCAAACAGATCAATGAGAATTGGAGATGGACTTGTAAGAACTGTTGAGTATAACGGTACAATTGCTCCTTACTTTACAACTTTTTACGGTTTGTATGACAGATATTATTCTCACAACAAAAAATTTCCGTGGGATTTACCTGAAAGATGGATCAATTACCCTAAAGATTTCGACCATTCGACACCAATGAATTTTATTACAGATATAGATGTAATAGGTGGTCAGAGCGGAAGCCCAATTGTCAATAAAGCAGGTGAATTTGTCGGCGTTGCTTTTGATGGTAATATTGAATCCATAATAGGTAACTTTATTTTTATGCCTGAAACAAACCGATCTATAACCGTTGCAGCGGAAGGAATTATCCAAGCACTTCGTGATATATACAAAGCCGATAGATTGCTAAAAGAAATTGAAAACAACAAAATTGTAAAATAAAATTTGGCACTATGATGAAAAAAATTGACGGACATAGAATGACTTTTAATTTTAGTAAGAAGACAGCAATTTATACTGCAGTCTTCTTTTTACTGACAAACTTAGTATTCACTCAGCAAACGCTTTCTCCAAATACGAATTACTTAACTGATTTTGGTAAGATGTGGACTTTCGATGATCTGCCGTTGGATTATTTTCTTGATGAATACGGTTTTGAACCAACCGATGAGTGGATTGAAAAATTACAGAAAGCCGCATTACAATTCGGGGGCGGATGCTCAGCCGCATTTGTTTCGGAAGACGGCTTGATAATGACTAATCATCATTGCGCCCGCGGAGGAATTGTTTCGGTAGAAGAAGAAGGTGAAGATTTACTTAAAGACGGTTTCTATGCCGAAACTCTTGAAGATGAAAGAAAAATTGAAAGATTGTTTGTGGATCAACTTATCAAAATAATTGACGTAACCGAAGAAATTAATATTGCAATGATTCAATTTGATAGTGATAAAGAAAAAGTTGTAGCAAAAGATGAAAAGATAAAAGAGATAGAAAACGAGTATGCTGAAGAAACCGGTTTAGTAACAAGAGTTGTAACGTTATATAATGGCGGTAAATATTCTCTTTATCTTTATAAAAGATATAATGATATAAGACTTGTTATGGCGCCGGAATTTCAAATTGCTTCAACCGGGTGGGATTGGGATAACTTTACTTATCCTCGATACGAACTCGATTTCATGTTTGTAAGAGCTTACAATGAAAACGGTGAACCAATGAAGGTTGAACATTTCTTTAAATATTATTCCGAAGGGGCAGAAGAAGGTGAACCGATTTTTATTATCGGCAGACCCGGTAGTACAAATCGTCAATTATCTGTTGTCGAGCTCGAATATATACGGGATATTCAGAATCCGTTTATGATTCAATATCTTGATGAAGTTTACAATTCATATTTCGAAATGTTTGAAAAATATCCAGAACGTGAATCGGAACTGCTGAACAGAGTTATGGGATTCGGTAATTCCAGAAAAGTATTTCACGGAAGACAAGACGGAATTACAGATGAAACTTTAATGAGCAGGAAAAAATTATTTGAAGAAAAATTAAGAAACATTGTTGAAAATGATTTGGAATTAAATTCTGAATACGGGCATTTGTGGAATAGCTTCGAAAGTTTATTCAGCGACAAAAGAAAATTAGGTTTTAAAGAATTTCTCTATAATCTTATTCCATGGAGCAGACCAAAATATTTGCAAATGGCTAAAGATATTTACGAACTAGTTAATGAATTGAATTTGCCGAATGACGAACGCAAAGATAAATTTAAAGAAGAAAATCTAAAAACTACTCTTGAACAAATATATCCCGAAGATTTTGATGAAGAGTTAGAGAGAAAAATTCTTCGCGCATTTGTTTCATCAGTTTATTTTGAATTGGGTGAGGAAAATCCGTTAACTAAAAAATTATTTAACGGTAAAAAAGGAAATGAAGCAGTTGATTATATTTTATCGAATTCAATTTTGGGTAGTAGAGAAAAAGTACTAAGTCTAACTGATATGTCCAAAGCTGAAATTTCTAACATGAATGATCCTTTCATTTACTTCATTGAAAACACAAATGATGAATTGGAAAAGATTATTGAAAAGAGCAAAGAAATTAATCAGACTCTTACAGTACTCAATCAAGAACTCGGCAAATTAATTGTAAAAGTATACGGCGATCAAATGCCTCCGGACGCTACTGGTACGCTAAGATTATCGGATGGTGTGATAAAAGGATATGAATATAATGGTACGATTGCTCCCGGTAAAACTACATTTTACGGTTTATACGATCGTTACTTTTCATTTGGTCAAAAACTTTATCCATGGGGTTTAACACCAAATTGGCAAACTCCTCCGGATGGATTAGAACTAAGTACTCCGATTAATTTTGCTGCAACTCTTGATATTGTTGGAGGTAATTCCGGCAGTTCAATTGTAAATAAAAATGGTGAAGTAATTGGTTTAGTATTTGACGGCAATATGGAAAGTCTTGCTGGCAATTATCTTTTTATTCCTGAAAATAATCGTGCCGTTGCTGTTGATTCAAAAGGATTAATTGAATCACTGAAACATGTATACAAAACCGATAGAATAATTAAAGAACTGCTTAACGGTCGGTTAACAAAATAGAAGTAATTATAAATTTCTTTGTGGCTCTCTGTTTTTTCTCTGAGGCTCTCCGTGTAACTTTTTTTTGACAAAGAGTTTCACTGAGGAACACAGAGAGGTTTATAAATAAATTATTTCTTCACAGTATTTTTCCAAGACAATAGTTAAATGAATATTGAACGAAAAAATCTCGAGAAAGGTTACATACAAATCTATACCGGCAACGGTAAAGGAAAAACAACCGCTGCAATCGGACAGGCAATTCGTGCCGCCGGTAACGGATACCGATCTTTAATTATTCAATTCATGAAAGAATATTTATACAGCGAGTTAAAAGCTTTGGAACATTTTAAAGAGTATATAACAATCGAACAATACTGCGGTGACGATTTTGTTTATAAAAATGAATTACCAAGCGAAGAAGAAAAGAATAAAGCTAGATCAGCTCTGAAAAAAGCTACAGAAGAATTTTCTAAGAACAATTTTGATATAATAATTTTAGATGAAGTAATTGTTTCAATCTATTTTAAGTTGATTGAACTTCAAGATGTTATTGATATCATTAAATCAAAACCTTCCGACAAAGAATTAATTTTAACCGGTAGATATTGTCCGCAAAAATTACTTGATCTTGCAGATCTTGTCACTGAAATGAAAGAGGTTAAACACTACTACCAAAAGGGTATTACAAGCCGAAAGGGATTTGAATCGTAATTACACTAATTCTAAATTTGGATGCTATCGTTCAATGGCGTATATTAATTTATGCGATTAATTGAAACCTCGTTTTTCACAAAGAAATTAAAATTACTATTGTCTGATGAGGAATATCGTGAATTCCAAAATGATTTGATCCTTAATCCGAAGAAGGGCGCGGTAATTAAGGGAAGCGGAGGGCTTAGAAAAATTCGCTGGAAGACATCAGGTAGAGGAAAAAGTAGTGGTGTTCGCATTATTTATTATTATGTCAAAAAGAATGAAATATTACTGCTATTGTTAGTTTATGGTAAAAACGAGCAAGAGGAATTGTCAGCAGTTCAATTAAAGGAATTAAAATCCTTGGTCGAGGAGGAATTTAAATGAGAGATGAATTATTCAATGAACTTAAAAAGAGTATCAAGGAAGGCGGGGAAATATTAAAAGGTAAAAAGAAACCGAGCAGAGAGTTCGATTTTAATAACCCTGATCCGAAACTAATTAGAGAAGAATTAGGTTTATCGCAATCTAAGTTTGCAAAGCTTTTAGGTATTAGTGTTTCAACACTTCAAAACTGGGAACAAGGACGTAGAAAACCGGATGGACCCGCAAAAGTTTTATTAAATATTGCTGCAAGATACCCGGAAACTATTTTCAAAACTGTTTTTCAGCAATAATATTTAATACAACATAATAACCGCACCGCCAATCATTATCAATGTTGCAATTGCTTTTCTTAATAGATGATGTTCCTTAAAAATTTTCCCGCCTATTATTGTTGCAAAGAATACGGATGATCTTTTAACCGTTAAGACTAATGCAACCGGAGCAATCTTTACTGCTTCTACTTGTGACCATCTGTAACCAACCGTAAATATCGATACGGCAATTACAAACAGCCAAATATCCGTTGAGTGATTTTTTATATTATTAAAAACATTTGTTTCCTTAACCAAAACAATAATCAAGAAATTAACTGCAAGAAACAGATGCTGGAAAGGAATAAAGGCAGTCGGTTCTAGCTGAAAATCTCTCAATAACCATTTATCGGCAAGACTTGTAATTGTAAAAAGCGATAATGCAAAAAATATATAATGATGGTTCCTTGATTTTATAAAGATTATAAACGGTTCAAAAAAATCTTTACCCCTTCTTTCTAAAATATAAGTTCCGGCAAGCAGCAAGATCATTCCGATAATTTCGAAATTGGATAGTGCTTCACCTAAAAACAAAAATGCAAAAAATGCAACAATGCCGGGAGTTAATACAAGTAATGGAAGCGCTCCGCTTAGTTCCATATTTTTAATTGCGAGCATAACACACCAAAACGCAAGCGCTCCTAAAATTGATTTTAAATAAAGTACCAATAGACTATTGAGTTGAAGTGAAGCATAATCTACTGCAAAAAAGAAGGGGATTGAAAATAAAAGAGTAAGCACAGCAGCTAAAAATGAAAACTCTAAGGCACCAAGTCTAAAAAGAATTTTTTTCTCAAATATTGATGCCGTAGCAGAAAGTACTGCCGAAATAAGTGCAATAATAAACCATGTCATAATAAATCCGCTTTATCAGTGAATATCAGTTTTTTCTGTGTCTGCCCGTCCCTCTACGTGGTCATCAGTGTCCCATTAGTTTTTTACCAGCTTAATTTGATTTTTGCAAAAATATTTCTTCCCGGTTCAAGAGCGACTAAACCGCGGAATGTTGAAAGATGATTTCTGTATGCTTTATCAAAAACATTTTCTATTCCTGCAAATATTTGTAAATCAACCAAACCGAGATTAATAGGAAATGAATTTACAAATAAATTTATTACTCCATATCCGGATGTGGACTTTTCGCCAAGTGCAACTTTATTCTGCTCAGCAGAATATCGTATATTCACATCAACGCTAAATAAGTTGTTGACTGGTGTCTTAATTCCTATAACTCCATTCAAAGGTGGAATTTCTGCTAAATCTGTGTCGTTGCCTGTATCTTTTCCTCTTACATAAGACGTGTTAGCATACATTGCAACTTTTTTGTAAGGGTTGACTTCGGTACTCAACTCAAATCCGTATAATTCTGCTGCGCCAATATTCTGAGTTCTATATAAACTGTCATTTACGTTGTATCGATCAGCGACTAAATCGGTAAAAGTATTATAGAAAACATTTCCTTTAATTGAAGCAATATCACTCCAATATCTTATTCCAAAATCAAGAGAGTAACTTTTCTCCGGATCTAAATTCGGATTTCCGAGATAAACAATTCCTCCCAAATCAATATATTGATAACGCTCTTCTAATGTCGGCGAACGAAAAGCTCTAGCAAGATTTAATGTAAAATCAATGTTCTTTGTTGCCTTAAATAACAATCCAATATTAGCACTCCAAGATTTATCATCATTTTCATTTTGGGGATAAGATGCTTCGGGAATAATCGGAGGATTATCATTTCTGTTTCCATCAACGATTATGTAATTCGGATTATTGGTTTCTTCGTTTGATACATTAATAAAATCATATCTTCCGCCCAAAGTTAAATTTATTCGATTATTGAAAAGTATAAATTCATCTTGGGCGAAAATTCCTAAACTTTTATAAGTTGAATTAGGCACCGGTGAATCAATTATAAATCTTTTTTGCGGAATTATATGTCGAGTTCGTGAACCGTCATATTCTCTCTGCCAATAATCTATTCCGGCAATTAATCTATTATTGCTGCTTAAATACCAATCTGTTTGAAATTGAAATCCGTCAATAATATGATCCGCACCTGTGTTTGTTATTGCATTTGGGTTCGGAATAATTTCAACTCTTCTTTCAATTAATTGATGAAAATATTTTGCAGAGAGTGTCATTAAAGAAGGAAATAAATTTTGTAATTGGTACTCGACGCTGTACATTTCTCTAAGTTCGGTTGGATAAGTTGCTTTTGCAGTTGCGGGGAACGGATCCCCACCAGGTATTCCAACATCCTTGGCACTAAAGCGTTGATAATTAATTTTTAATTCATGATTAACAAACGGTCTAAAACCAATAGCAGCAGAAATATTGTTATCCTTAAACTGACTATTTTCTAAAGTACCTTCCGGTGTTTCTGTGTCAGCTGCATTTCTTAAAGATCCGCTGAATTTTGCAAACCAATTTGATTGACTTGCAGATAATGAAACATTTCCTTTTGAGCCTTCATTGACACTGTTGTAACTGCTGTTTAACGAGCCGGAAAAATTAAATGCATCAGAGTAGGCGGGAGTGTATGATTGAATATTAACAACACCGCCTGTTGCACCGGTTCCATAAAGAGAAGACACTCCGCTTTTAATTACTTCAATTCGTTCCACATCATCTAAATCAATTAACGACATTCCGGCAGCAATGTTGGTAGCGGTTTCAATTCTGTTGCCATCAATTAAAGTTACTACATTTTGTTTACTCAAACCTCTTATGTTAACATGAGTTGCCCAAATTCCGTCGCGTGACAAATTTACTCCCGGCTCATTTGTTAAAGCATCGCTAATTGTTGTCGAAGGTAATTCTTCAAGCTTAGTTTTAGTAAGTACTTCAATCGGTAAAGAAATTTCTCTTTGAATAGTTCCTCTTTTTGTGCTGGTTACTAATACTTCTCCTAAATGAATAGGGGTTGAACTTAATTTTATATCAAAAATCAATATCTCGCTTTCTTCGACGTATATTTCTTTCACTAAAGTTTGATAACCGACAAAGGATATAGTCAATTTATATTTTCCTTGCGGAATTCCTTCAATTAAGAATTCGCCAAACTTATTTGTTGTTCCGTAATAACTAGTATGATTGACAATCAAATTTGCACCAATAAGAAGTTGGTGTGTTTCTTTATCGCTTACAATTCCTTTGATGGTTCCGGTTTGCGCCATTAGTGATAAAATGGGAAAGGATATAATTAAAATAAATGCTAATAACTTTTTCATCATAGACTCCGTTTTAAATCTTCAATGTTGTGCTTTTTACTTTTACAGATGAAATTTGTCCGAGCTTTCCACTCAGTGCACCAATTTCATCCGTTGTTGCTTTAACTATTATAAAAATGATAGATATGTTTTGATCGGGGACAGGGTAACCGACACGCAGTGAAATTTTATCGGCAAATGAATGAAGCAATTCGCCAACTCGGTCGTATACTTGATCCCGGTTATAAATTGTAATTGTTAGTGTGTGAAATTTGGTTTCCAAAATTCTCTCCATCTTTATGGGATGGAGTGCTTTGGAAAATTAGAATGGATTAAAGCTTTTTGTCTCCATCCCTTCGTGTTAGAAATTATCCTTCACTTTAGGACGATGACTACTAAATTTATTTCTCTCCCTTTTCTCACATGATCGCTTGAAAACGGAGATGAACACCAATTGCGAAAAATTTCTCTATACAATATTACAAAAATAGAACGAATTTGTCTAATTAATTCGTAACGGGAAAGCTTTCTGTTTTTTCAACTGCATTTTATAAGATTTTTATATATTGGCATCCAAATCGGAATCATTAACAAAGGAAGGGGAAAATAATGCTTAAAAGATGTCTATATTTTTTAATAGTCTTTTTTATATCAATTTCGGCTCAGGAAAAACTTTTTCAGCCTCATGATGTCTTTAGAACTCAGACTGTAGCGGAAACTTCAATATCACCCGACGAAAATTATGCGGTTTTTACTCTGATCTCATCAAGATCATTTGATGATAAACCCGGGAGTGCTTATCGTGAACTTTATTTATATAATTATTCCGATAAATCGGTTACTCCGTTAATGACCGGCAAAGTATCGATTTCAAGAGTAAGTTGGTTAAATGACAGTAAATATGTTTCTTTTACGGCAAATATGAAGGATGATAAGAAATCACAACTATATTTGCTAAGTATAGATGGAAAAGATACAATTCGTGTAACTGATTCAGAATCTTCCATATTGACTTATCAGTGGCATCCTTCTGAAAATAAAGTTGTATACATCACTGTTGAAGAAAAAGAAAAACCGGAGTATGAAAAAAAAGGATTCAACCAAGAAATTTTTGAAGAGAATATTCCCGGAAGAAATTTATACTTGTTAAACCGTGAAACAGGTGAGACCAAAAAGTTAAATAAAGAAGGTGCTGTTTTTGATTTTAAGTGGAGTAATAACGGTGATAAAATAGCCGCTGCAATTGCACCGAACAATCTTGTTGATGATTCATATATGTTCAAAAGAATTTATGTGATTGATGTTGAATCAAAAGAAATGACAAAGTTAGTTGATAACCCGGGTAAACTTGGAAACTTTTCATGGAATACAACCGACAACAAATTAGCATTTATTTCCGCCGCAGATACCAATGATGCAGTTGCCGGAAGTTTGTTTATGTGTGATGTTCCAAACCCAAAATCATTTCACCAATTAAAAAATTATTCAAAGGATTTTATCGGTTCGGTAACGGATATTCACTGGCTTGATGAAGAAACAATGTTATTTGTTTCCGAAGAAGGAGTTTATACAACACTGAGAAAACAAAAATATAACAGCGATGAAAGTGAATTATTAATTGATCCTGGCACGGCAGTTTTCAAATCGATAAATATCACGGGAAATAAAATTGCTTTTAACGGACAAACACCACAGCATCCCTCTGAATTATTTACATATTATGTAAATGAAGATAAAGTTGAACGAAATACATTTCATAATAAATGGTTGAATGAAATCAAATTAGCAAAACAGGAAAAAATTGAATACACTGCTTCGGACGGATTGAATATAGAAGGAATGTTGTTTTATCCTATTAATTATGAAGAAGGTAAAAAATTCCCGATGATTGTTTATGTGCACGGCGGACCTGAAGCAACTAACAGTTTGGGATGGAATACCGGTTACAACAGATGGGGACAAGCTGCGGCAGCACGAGATTTCTTTGTGTTTATGCCGAATTACAGAGCCGGTTCGGGCAGAGGATATGAATTTACAATGATGGGATTTGCCGATGGCGGTGGTCGTGAGTTTATTGATGTTCTTGACGGAATAGATTATTTGGTTAATGAAGGATTAGTTGATAAAAATCGTGTTGGAATCGGTGGCGGTTCTTACGGGGGTTATTTTTCTGCTTGGGCTGCAAGCAAACATACTGATCACTTTGCTGCGGCAGTTAGTTTTGTCGGGATAGGAAATAAACTTTCAAAACGGAATACAACAGATATACCCTGGGAATCTTATTATGTTCATTGGGGATATTGGGTAAATGATAACCCAATGGAAATTTATGATAGAAGTCCGGTGAGATATGCAGAAAATATGAATACACCATTGTTAATTTTACACGGCACGAAAGACCCGCGTGTCCATCCATCACAAAGTTTGGAAATGTTCCGCGCATTTAAATTGAAAGGCAAAGCACCGGTTAGGTTAGTCTGGTATCCCGATGAAAGACACGGCAATACCAGAAACACATCACAGCTCGATTACTTGCTACGAACATTAAACTGGTTCGAATATTACTTGAAAGGAAATAACCCGAAAGATTCCAAACCGGGTTACGATATTGATTATGGGTTGGAGTATTTTGACGAGAATAGTGACTAGTATTTATTGCTAAATTAAATTGACTAAGTTCTCGTTTTAGGTTTGAGAATGCCGTGCATAATATTTACACAAAAGAAATGTCACGGCATTTCTTATTATCGAAGATATTACATTGAAATTTCCATCTTGTTTTATGAATTGAAATTATAAAATCAACTTTAGGTGAATTAAGAGACTCCGAATATTACTTTTATCAATAACAATAAAATTGCTATTTTTAATCTATGAAAAACGATTTGCAAAAAATATTACATAAGCTAAGAGAGCTTCTTCCATCAATTACGGAAGAATACAATGTAAAGGAAATTGAAGTATTTGGCTCATATGTTCGTTCCGAGGAAAATTCAAGCAGTGATTTGGATTTACTTGTTACTTTCACAAAAACTCCGAGTCTTTTACAATTTGTAAAACTAAAAAATCACCTTACTGATATTTTAGAATTGGAAGTAGATCTTGTCATGCGCGAATCAGTTAAACCTCATCTCTCTGAAAATATCTTTAGGAAAACTTTAACGGTTTGAAGGAATCAAGAAACTATATTGCCTATCTGGAAGATATGTTATATGCTATCAATAAAGGAATAAACTTTGTTGACAACATGGCTTTGAGAGTTTTCTAAAAGATGAAAAAACACAATTTGCTGTAATTCGAGCGATAGAAATATTGGGTGAAGCCAGTAAAAAAATACCTGCCGAAATTAAATCACTCGCATTTGATATTCCATGGCGTGATGTAAGTGGAATGAGAGACGTTTTAATTCATGATTATTTTGGTGTTAACGCTGAGGTAGTTTGGAATACAGCAAAAGAGGATTTGCCATCATTAAAAATAAAACTTGAAAATCTTATTGAACAACTCAAATAAAAAAGTATTCTATCAAAAATTGATTTTAATATCTTCGTTGTAAAGCTAATCAAACAATTGAAGTTCTTTTTGATAATTGTCATTGCTACTCAGTCAACAATAAGGTTTATGGTATTGACAGTCAGACGAATGTTGTTATATTTGTATTACACATATAACAATAGGAGTATTTATGGGTAAAGTGAAAGCTTTTAGATTGCCTGAAGAGATTTCCGGACTTCTGGAAAAAACTGCTAAAAAAACAAATAGAACAGAAACATTTTACGTTGTTGAAGCTTTAAAAAATTATTTCAGCGAATATTATGATTATCAAGTTGCTAAAGACAGATTTGAAGATTCAACCGATGAGATAATTTCATCAAAAGAGATGCGGGAAAGACTTGGTTTATAAAGTATTTTATAAAGCAAGTGTTGAAAAGGATTTTAGAGTAGTAGACGTAAATTCTCAAAAGAGAATCATTAATAAAATTGAAAAAGAGTTAGCTCAAAATCCGAAAGAACTCGGGAAACCATTGAAAGGTCAATACAAAGGTTTGTGGTCTTATAGAATAGGTGAATATAGAGTAGTGTATAAAATTTCAGATGAAGAAATTTTAATATTAGTTTTGAAAATAGGTCATCGAAAAGATGTCTACAATTAAACTACCCCGCCTCGCTTCGCGGCAAACATTACAATTCTCTTTAATGCTTTTCGGTAAGAAATTCCTGCATATTTAGCCGAACGCATAAATCCGGCATCGGCGGTTAGATCCGGGTTTGGATTTACTTCCAGCACATAAAGTTTGTTGTCTTTCGATAGACGCATATCAACACGGCAGTAATCTCGGCATCCCATAGTTTTAAAACATTTTAGCGCAATTTCGCCCGCTTCTTTTTCGACAGTTTTAGATACTTCAGCCGGACAAATAGGAATTGTTTTATGATATGCTTCGTGATGAGGATCCCATTTAGCTTGATAACTAACAATGTTAAATAAATGATCCGGCATTTCGGAAAAGTCTATTTCGCTAATCGGTAAGACTCGTGGTTTAGAGTCACCTAAAATTGCAACATTCAATTCTCTACCGTCAATAAATTCTTCAACCAAAACCGGCTGCTTGAATTCATCAAGAATATACTCAACACGTGCTTTAAGTTGTTTATGATTTGTAACAACGGCACCAACATCAATACCAACACTTGCATCCTCAAGCGCAGGTTTTGTTATTAGCGGATAGTTTAACTTATGCCTGTAAATTTTTTTCTTTTTTGTTATGTACTTATAATTTGCGGTTCTAACTCCAACAGCACGAAGAATTTTTTTAGTAAGCATTTTATTTTGACATGTACCTAATGCTAATGGGGGTGCACCGGTATAGGGTATATGCATTAATTCAAGCAGACCTGCAAAATACATTTCATGGTCGGCGCGGTCTTTATAAATTTCGACAAAGTTAAAAACCACATCCGGTTTGTTTTTTTCATAATCTCTAAAAAAAATATCGATATTATCTCTAAGGTTAAGAATATACGCATCAAAGCCTTCTTTTTTTAGGTCTTCGGCAAGTTCGGCATATTCTTTTATGGGGTCGCTTTCTTGAATTTCAAAATAAGGCTCAAAGTCTAATTTTTTGTGAAGTTCGGTGGAATACTCGCTTTCCAGATCTGCGTAGTCTTCATTGTAAATAACAGCAACTTTCAACAATTTTCTCCGTTTATTCTTCAAAAAGTAAAGAAATTTGTAGTGGTTTACAAAACTTTTGTTATTTTAGCACCTTAGTAGAAATGGGAGAAAATCAAAAAATTTTATGAGTTTTTATCCACAACCTGACAGTTACCGCTGCGGACCTTTTGCACTTAAGTATGCCCTCGTTATGTTGGGAATTTTTAAGCATGAAGATCAAATTGCATACATCTCAGGAAGTACATGGTGGGCTGGAACAGATGAAATCGGTCTTCAGAAAGCCGCAAAAAAATTTAATGTTAGAATGAAGTATCTCCAATCAAGCAATCCGAACGATGCAAGGAAAATGCTCAATATTGAATTAGCAAAAGGGAGACCTTGCTTGCTTTGCGTTAGGAATTGGGAACATTGGTGCACTGTTGTACATCATGGCAGAGGTCAATTTGTTGTTGTTGACAGTGAACAGGATAAAGTTATTGTCATTAAAAATTCCGAACAACTACTTCGTTATTGGCGGTACAAGGATCGCGATACCGGTGTTATTAGTTATGATGCTTACGCGATTATTCCTAACTTCAAAACTTACACACGCGCTCAATTTACTCCCGCTACTGCTAAACAACTAATGTCAAAAAAATACAATTCTCTTTCGTTGAAATGGGATCAATATTTTAATGATTTGATAAGTATTACACGTCCGAGAACGAAACTTACGATTAATGCAATTTCTTTTTCGGAATTTTTAAGAAGGAATAAAGAAAACTTAGTTACTCAAGTTGCTAATTGGCATGGTATGCCGAGTTACAATGAATTGAACAATATCTTGGATAACATGAATTTTATTGCCGAGATTTATGACCTGATAGTTCCTATTGATGAAGAAAAACATGCGCTCATTGATGTTGCATCTATTTTAATGATGTACGCTTGCGGTAAGTACGGCATGGACCCAATTTATTAAGTGAAGGAGTTAAAGAATTGAAACGAAATCCGAAAATACTTGACAGAACAAAATCTGCATTACTCGTTATCGATATTCAGGAAAGAATTTTAAGCGTAATGCAAAGACATGAACTGCTTATCGAAAATACTTTGAAATTAATAAAAGGATGTAAAACACTATCTGTACCGATTTATTACACCGAACAATATCCAAAAGGATTAGGCGAAACCGCACAAGCCTTAAAAGAAGAATTAGAGGGTACGGCAATACAAAAAATGAGTTTCAGCTGCAGCGGCGCCGGTGAACTTTTTAATGAATTCAAACAAAAAGGATATTCTCAAATTATCGTCTGCGGAATTGAATCTCATGTTTGTGTTCAGCAGACTGTCTTGGATTTACTTGCAAATGATTTCCAGGTTGATTTAGCTGCCGATGCCGTATCATCTAGAAAAGATGCGGATTATAATATTGCTATTGATCGTATGAGAGCGAACGGTGCTGAAGTTACAACAACAGAATCGATACTTTTTGAATTACTGAATGTCTGCGGAACAGATGAGTTTAAAACTGTCTCCAAACTTGTGAAGTAATAGTAGACTTTTTAGTTGAATAATATTTTTTAACTCCTTCTTATTAATTATCTGATACTATTCTAAATGAAATAGATTGATGAGAGTAAACAATTCTGTACACATCTATTTAACAGTTGGATTACTAACACTGTTCTTTTCGGTTAATTCATTAGCTCAAGATGAAAGTGAAACCGGCAAAACAGTTATCTTAGGTGAAGAATTCAATGCCGGATGGTTACACAAATCTCTTTTCGGGAGTCAATGGAGAGATCTTTGGACTACGCCAATCTCAATCCCGGTTTTAGATATTCATTCATTTGATGGCGGGCTTACACCTTACATAGTTGAAGATAATCAAGAAACACGTTCGCTAAAATTTATTGGCAACAATGGACAACTGTGGAAATTTAATCCTATTAATAAAAACCCTTCAGAGCTACTGCCGGATGCTCTTCATCATACTTTTGTTGATGGTCTCCTGCAAGATCAAGTTAGTTCGGCTAATCCTTTTGCAAAAATTATCTGCGCAGAATTATTTAATGCGGTTGGTATAAATCAATCAACTCCAATATTGATTCTTTTGCCCGATGATGAAACACTAAGCGAGTTTTCCGGTCAACCCGGTATTATTGAAATTAGTCTTCAAGATGACGAGACTTCTAATGAAATGGAAAAGATAAATGAAATAACCGAGCTTTTTAATTCAATTGAAAATGAGAGTAATATAAAAATTGATTCAGAAGAGTTTCTGAAAATCCGTTTGATGGACCTGCTGATAGGTAATTGGTACCGAAATATTGACCAATGGCGATGGACAAAAATCAAAAAAGACAGCCGATTTTATTGGAGACCGGAAGTAAATGACCGTGAAAGAGCTTTTGCAAAATTTGACGGACTCTTACCGTATGCAGCAAGTTTTGTATTTCCGCAGCTAACTAGTTTTAAAGAAAATTTTCCGCCAATTGGAAATCTTACCCATTCCGGGAGAAATATTGACAGAATATTTTTGACCGAGCTTTCTAAGAGTAAATGGGATTCTATAGCGGTCTTTATTCAAAATTCTTTGACCGATGACGTTATAAAAAATGCTGTTGATAAAATACCAACCGGACAGTTAGAATCAACAAAAGAAAAATTAATATCTCAAATAAAGGCTAGAAGAAATGAACTCAACAATTTGTGCGATGATTATTATCGTTTAATTAATGGCGTTGCAGATGTATATGGAACCAATAAAAATGATTATCTAATCATAGAAAGATTGAATAACGAACAAACATCGGTGAAAATATTTCCATTAATCAATCAGAATGATTTTGTTTCAGAAGATTCTTACTTCAACAAAGTATTTAATAATGGCATTACAGATGAAATAAGAATTTATTTGCTTGATGGTGATGATTATGTTTTTATAAAAGGCGAGGTTGACACAAGTCCTCTAATCAGAATTATCGGCGGTGAAGGTAAAGATACGTTTATTGATGAATCAAAAGTGAATGGTTATTTCCTTTCGATAACACCGTTTAAGAAAGCAGAAGCGAAAACAGAATTTTATGACGGTGATGACGAAACTATATTTCTAAAAGGCTCCGGAACAAATATCAATACTGAAAGATGGACTAACCCAATTAATAATAATGAAAAGTATGAACCGATTCAAAAAGACAGGGGACATAGCTGGGGTTTTCTTCCGGAAGCAGGTTACAGCACTACTGACGGTGTGCTAATAGGCGGAATGTTCGATTTGTTCAGCTATAATTTTAGAAAAGTACCTTATGAATATTTGCAGAGATTAAGATTTATCTATGCGTTTCTGCCAAAGAGTTATAAGCTCGAGTATTTCGGTGAGTTTATTGATGTCCTAGGTTCAACTGATTTGGTGATTGATATAGTTAATAGTGAACTTAGTTTCACAAATTACTTCGGTTTCGGAAATGAAAATGCATTTGATAGATACTTATACAGAGATAAATATTATTGGCTTGAGCAGAAACTTGTATTTATTAATCCGCTAATTCGGTACAACTTCGACGAAAAGACTAGTCTTAGTTTGGGTTTCTTCTATGAATTCAATAACTCTAAATTAAGAAATGAAGAATTGATCGATTCATTTCCGCATAACAATTATGGAATTGGTAATCTGCAGCATGCAGGATTAAATTTCAAATTTCTATTTGATTCACGTGAACATGAGTTTTATCCCAAAGCGGGCAGATATATTAACATTAGCGGAAGCTACTTTAATGAGCTGCTTGATACGAGGGATAATTATTTACGTGCTGAATTTGATTTTAGAAATTACATTCCTTTTAAACTCCCCTTTGAAACTACACTTGCGTTAAGATCAAGCGGGGGGAAAGTGTGGGGAAAATTTCCTTTCTATCACGCGATGTTTATTGGCGGTGAAGAAAATGTGAGAGCATATACTAGAAAAAGATTTTCAGGCGATACATCAATCTCGTTACAGTCAGAAGTACGTGTGAAGTTGTTGAAAAATAAAATTTTGGTAAAAGGTGATTTGGGAATGCATTTATTTGCAGAGACGGGAAGAGTTTTTGCTGCGAATCAAAATTCGGATAAGTGGCATCCTTCTTTTGGTGTGGGAATATGGGCTAGTTCTGTTAACAGAATTTTTGTGTTTTCTCTTACTTATGCTTACGGAACGGATGAACAAAATATCTATTTCGATACGAGAATGGTTTTTTAAATATTACTGCCTGAATCTATTTTTTCTTTTTATACTTTTTAGGGAATTCAAAAAGTTTTAATGTGCCGGACTCCGGTTTTAATTCTTTCCAACTTTCAATATCAAATTCAATTGCGGTCATTCCGCATGTCGGTATGTTATCAATGTATTTATCACTTAAATAATTGCTCAGTAAAGTTAACGCGGGATTGTGTCCAAATATCATTAATGATTTGATTTTGTCATCGGTAGATTTAATTAATTTAAAAAGTTCTCTGGTTCCGACTTCATAAATTGCTTCAATAGTATTAATGTACTCTACGGGATAATTGATAAGTTCTGAGATAGCACGTGCTGTGGTAATTGCTCTAACAGCGGGACTGGAAATTATTTGATCAGGAATGATATTCAATTTATTAAAAACTTCTCCCATCAAGGGTGCGTCTTTTTTTCCTCGTTTGTTTAAAGGTCTTTCATAGTCATTTAGTTCAGGATACTCCCAGCTTGATTTTGCATGACGAACAAGGAATAATTTTTTCATACAATACTCTATTATCTACTTGAGATATCTGTAAAAAAATACCGATTAAAATTAGAAAAACTGCCGGAATAATGAAATCAAAACAAAAGGAAAGTTATTTGGTCCTGTACAAAAATAAATTAATGTACATAATATGTTGATTTCTTAAACTAGTTGAAGAATTACTAATACCAAATAATATGTTACAAGCAAAACAATTTATTTCTTTGGTTTTTCAACAGAATTATCATCTGTATGATTATTAATCAGTGGTTTAGCAGTTTCAGTGCACATGATTGCTAAAGTATTAATCTGCTCCGAAATATTTTCCGTATCACCAAGTATGCCGATAAATAACATACTGCTTCTTGTACTGGTAAGTTTTTTCTTAATTCTGCCAAATTGATTCTTGTCAAATTTTTTAACAATCTTCTTCATCTCGAAAAGAACTTCGCTTAAATTATTTTCGTCTATTTTCTCATTACGTCCAAGCATATCCACCGTTAATCTTATTTGGGAGAATAATACTTTTTCGAGTTGATTTAATTCATTCACCTGTTCTTTAATGGGTTTACTGTGATTATTATCGATATGGTTATACATCTTTCCTACTAATGAAGTAACGTTATTAGAAATTTCCTGAATAGAAGCTATAATTTTTCCGAACCTTTGTTCTTCTTTTATTTCACTTTCATCCAACAACTGTATTGTTTTAAATATTATTGAAGTAATAGAATCAGCTTGCTTCCTGATTTTTTTACTGTCTTTTTTCAATTTCTTTAGTCTATCTCTGTCGCCGTCGGCTAAACCATCAAAGGAATTTGCAATTAGCTTATGTGTTGCTTCCAAGTATTTCTGTGTTTTCGAAATGAATTTAATCATGGCATCTTCACCGGATTTATCCTCATCAGTTAGAGCCTTCTCACTTTCTTCTTCTTCAGCAGAACGAAGTTTATGAAAAATATGCGTTCTAAAAATTACAAAAGCTGCTACGCCAAGCAGTGCAACAATAACAAAAATACCTCCGAAATAAATTAGCGAAGCAAATAAAGCAGATACGGTGAAAGCCATAAATGCAGTAAAAAACCAACCGCCAATAACTGTTAATACTCCGTTAACACGGTATACGGCACTCTCTCTTCCCCAAGATTTATCGGAAAATGAAGTTCCCATGGCAACCATAAAAGTAACGTAAGTTGTTGATAGCGGGAGTTTTAATGAAGTTGCGAACGAAATTAAAACACTTGCGACCATCAAATTAACCGATGCTCTTAATAAATCAAATGCAGGTACTTTCCCGTCTTCAGCTTTTTCTTGTACATATTTGCTCTTATCCATTCTTCTTTGAATTAATTGCTGAAAAGATAATGGTGTTAATTTTTTGAATAGAGTGCCTAATGACAATCCCATTCTTACAATAACTCTTGAAAGAAGAGACGATTCAAATCTTTCAAATCCTTCAAATTGTCTACCAAGATTAACTTCGGTTTTTGTAACTGACTGAGCTTTTTTCGAAAACCATAGTGTAATTACCATAATTACACCAGCTGCTAATAAAAGTAGAGTTTGTGTTTTTACCGGTTCACGTAGTGCTTCCATTAAAAGGTTGGAGGGGTCGGTACTTGTAGCAGCAATTAAATAAGAACTGAAACCGGCTAACGGTACACCTATAAAGTTAACCAGATCGTTTGCGGCAAAAGCAAGCGCAAGTGCAAACGTACCGGCTAAAACAATTGGCTTTAGAATATTTATTTTCGTTGTTACAGCAAGAAATTGAAAAATAATACCAAAAGTTATAAAGCTTATTACTAAAATATTCCAACTGTGATCCAAAATCCAAATCATCTGTTCATCAGTAAGGAAAGAAGAGCCTTTGGCACCTTTTATTAATATGAAATAGATTATAAAACTCAATGCAAATCCACCCCAAATACCACCGTATTTCCGAATCTTTTTCATATAATCAAAAGTGAAAGAGAATCGCACAAAGAATTGTATTATTGCCCCGACAGTGAAAGAAATAACAACTGATATTAAAATACCGGAAATAATTGCAAGTGCCTTACTTGTATTTATGTAAGCAATTAACTCTTCAATACCTCCGCTTTTTTCAATTACTTTTATTGATGCAACTGCTACTGCAGCCCCCAACAATTCAAATATTATTGATACAGTTGTAGATGTGGGGAGACTGAAGGTATTAAATAAATCAAGAAGTAAAATATCGGTTAACATTACCGCAAGGAAAACAGTCATGATATCGGAAAAGTAAAACATCTCGGGATTAAAAATTCCTTTACGGGCAACTTCCATTATACCGCTGGAAAAAGTTGTGCCTACAAGTATACCCAAGCTGGCGACAATCATAATTATATGACGTGGTGCAACTTGCGAACCAATTGCAGAATTGAGGAAGTTAACAGCATCGTTACTTACACCAACAACCAAATCGGAAATAGCTAAAACAAAAAGAACAATTACAATGATAAGATAAAGTTCCATAGCGGGTTATTCTCGATCAAAATTTAGTATTTTTATAAAATAGTGTTATCAATTTTACACAATATTAAGATTAACTTGATGTTAAGAAATTGTTAAGTTTCGATTATACTTAAAAGAAGCAAAGTGAAATTGATTTCTATCCTAAATTAATGAAGAAATTTGATTGTAACAAATGGGTTTAAAAGAGCAAAATAGACTAGTAATCCTTACAGCAATTATTTGTGTAATTATTCAGATAATATTGCTAAAAGAGGTTTTTCAGCTTGTTTTTGCAAATATTGTGGGTGTCGGTAATTCCATGTTCACTTTCAGCTTTCCCTCATTTTCATTTTATTTTGAACCGGAACCGAATACATCAAAATTTTTATTATTATTTCTTTATTTCGCTCCTTATTTATATATAGTTTCTGCTATAGAAATTTCCTCCATATTAATGCGAAAAATTCCTTTAGGTAAAACTCGATATTTTTTAGTTGTTTTTATCTTATTGCAATTAGGTTATATATTGATTCATTTGTTTTACAATGCTGTAATATTGATTTTGAATCCTGGGATTGAAAATGATTGGATTGCATTATCACTAAATATGGGCTTTAGCGAAACCGAACGATTTGTTTTTGCTTTTGGTATTATTTTTCTTTTTGTTTTTTATATGAATATTTCAACTAAGCGTATTATCAAATACATCAAATTCTAAAGGGGTAAAAATGGTGATGTTGAAAAATAAAATTGTTTTAATTACCGGGGCTTCAGCCGGAATCGGTGAGGCTTGTGCTCATGCATTCGCTAATGAAGGAGCTAATCTAATCCTTACTGCAAGAAGATTAGATCGTCTTCAAGAAATTAAAGAAGAAATTGAAGATAAATTTTCAGTAAAGGTTTTGGCTGAAAAACTTGATGTCTCTAACCGTGATGAAGTTATTTCGGTAATTAAAAATCTTGGCGAACAATGGATGAATATTGATATTCTTGTTAATAATGCCGGGCTTGGCAGGGGACTAAATAAACTGCATGAGGATGACCCTGATGGTTGGGATGAAATGATTGATACTAATGTTAAAGGACTTTTAATAGTTACGAAAGAAGTTGTTAAGACAATGGTTAGAAGAAAACGCGGTCATGTAATTAATATCGGTTCAATTGCCGGTCACCAAGCATATCCCGGCGGTAGTGTATACTGTGCAACAAAACATGCAGTGCGTGCTGTAACAGAATCGCTTCGTATGGAAATGCTGGAACATAATGTTAAAGTAAGTACAATTGATCCCGGTATGGTAGAAACTGAATTCAGCGAAGTAAGATTTTACGGCGATAAAGAAAAAGCTAAGAATGTTTATAAAGGATTAAAACCTCTTAGTGCGGAAGATATTGCTGAGACTGTAATCTTTTGTGCAACAAGACCGAAACATGTTAACATAAACGAAATGATTGTTATGCCGAGTGCTCAAGCAACAGCAATGATCGTACATAGAGAATAAAAACATCTAAGGGATTATCATTTGTAAAGCGACCATCCTGGTCGCTTGCTTTTAGTCTTATAAAATTAATAAGAGTGAGCGACGAGAGATCGTCGCTCTACAATATTAAAGAAACATTGAAATATCACCCGCACCTTCGCGAATAATTTCGGCTTTGTCACCACTTAAATCCACAACACTGGAAGGTTTACCTTTCAATGCACCGTCAGAGAGCATTAAATCAACATGTGGATTAAATATTGATTTTATTTCTTCAGGGTCAAATAATAGCTCACCTCTCCGTTTTGTGACACTAGTGCTTAATATCGGTCTGCCTAATTCTTTTGCAAGCATAATTGCAATTTCATGATCGGGTACTCTAATTCCTACGGTTTTTCTTTTCGACCATAATTTTTTTGGTACTTCTCTTGCTGCCGGAAGAACAAACGTGTATGGACCCGGGATGCAGCGCTTCATCATCTTGTATGCATAATCCGATACTCTTGCATATTTGGAAATATCTTTTAGATCCGGGCAGATAAAACTAAATAGCTTTGTTCCCGCTTCGTGTTTAATTGAATAAATTCTTTCTACAGCTTCGTGGTTAAAAATATCACAGCCAAATCCGTAAATTGTATCGGTTGGATAAATTATTACGCCTCCCTCTCTAAGAACTTCTATTGCTTTATTTATGTACCTCAATTGAGGTGTTTCAGGATGCAGTTCATAAAATTCCATATCGACTCCTTTTTGAAAAATGAGGTGAGGAAACACCATCTCAAGATAAAATTAAAGATATCATTGTCAAGATAGATATAAGAAAAATAATCTTGCCGATTCAAATCTATAAATAATTGGAGTAAAGGTCATCTTCACTATCTCAATGGATTTTACTATCTTTTATTTTTAAAAAAATACACATCGGATAATAATGATAAATAAACCATTAGCGGTAGTTGCTGTTAGCGGCGGGCTTGATAGCTGCGTTACGGCGGCTATTGCCGGCAAAGATTTTGAACTCGCTTTTGCTCATATAAATTACGGTCAACGCACTGAGAAAAGAGAATTAAAAGCATTTCACGATATTGCCGAATATTACAATGTAAACAAAAAATTAATTATTGATTTTACTCATCTTACTAAAATCGGCGGCTCATCTTTAACCGATAAAAATATTCTGATAGATACGGCTAATCTTACAAATAAAAATGTGCCATCAACTTATGTCCCTTTTAGAAATGCGAACATATTAACAGCATGTATAAGCTGGGCTGAAGTAATTGGTGCTAAAGCTGTTTTCATGGGAGCGGTTTACGAGGATTCTTCAGGTTACCCGGATTGCAGACCGGCATTCTTTAATGCGTTTCAAAAAGTTGTAGAAAAAGGGACAAAACCTTCAACTCATATTGAAATTATAACTCCGATTATTGACCTAAGAAAATCCGAAATAATAAAAAAAGGAATCGAACTCGAAGCTCCGCTTCATTTAACATGGTCATGTTACAAAAATGAAGAAGAAGCTTGCGGCGAATGCGATAGTTGCGCACTAAGATTAAGAGGTTTCCAGCAAATCGGTGAAACAGACCCAATCCCGTATATTAGTAAACCAAGTTATGTATAATTGAAACTATGAACCAAGAGTTATTAAATATTAAAGATGCAAGCCGATGGGCTACGGAATTCTTGAAAAAAGAGGTAACGCCATCAAATATATCTTACCTAATTAATTATGGCAGGATTGAAAACAAAGGAAACGGCGGTGAGGTAAAAATTGATAAAAATGAGTTGTTGGAATATTATATAAGCTATAACGGAAATCGGGAAATAAACTGGCGTAGTAAATTAGGAGAAGATATAGATTGGCATTTATCATTTGAACAATATAAAGAATCAGAAACCACAAAACATGTTCATAGATTGCACCCTTATAAAGGAAAGTTTATTCCTCAGTTAGTAGAATATTTTTTAGACAATCATACTGATGAATTCAAAAAGGAAGTTTATTTCCAAAAAGGCGATATTATATTAGATCCATTTTGTGGAAGCGGGACAACTCTAGTACAAGCCAATGAACTGGGAATGCATGCAATCGGAATAGATATATCTAGATTCAATTCGTTGATTACAAATGTTAAGGTTGGAAAACATGATCTTTTTGAGTTGAAAAGAGAAATCAAGAATATTACCGATTATCTGAGTGAGTTTGTTTATGGAACAAATGTAATCGAATTTGAAGAGAGGTTGTTGAGTGAATTGAATTCCTTTAACAACAAATATTTTCCTTCACCGGAATTTAAAAGAAAAGTAAGAAACAAAGAACTTGATGAAAAAAAATACGGAGATGAAAAAGCTGCTTTATTTCTATCGATATATAATAACCTCGTTAAAGAATATTCCCTTCAATTAAAGCAGCCGAATCAATCTAATTTCATTGATAAGTGGTACTTACAAACTGTACGAAATGAGATTGATTTTGTTTTTGATAGATTAAAACAAGTAAAGAACCGGGATATTCAAAAAGCATTAACTATCATTTTAAGCAGAACAATAAGATCATGTAGGGCAACAACACATTCCGATTTAGCAACATTAGTCGAGCCGATTACATCAACATATTATTGCTCTAAACATGGTAAAATTTGTAAACCGATATTCTCTTTGTTGGGTTGGTGGAAACGTTACTCAGAAGATACGATAAAGAGATTAGCGGACTTTAATAAGCTGCGAACCAATACATTTCAAAAATGTTATGCCGGTGATTCCAGAACAATTGATTTGGAGAAAGAAATAAAAAACTCCGACTTGGCAAAGGTTTTTTCCAAAAATAAAATTAAAGGAATTTTTACAAGTCCTCCTTATGTTGGTTTAATTAACTATCACGAACAGCACGCTTATGCTTATGATCTTTTTGGTTTTGAAAAAAATGAAGAACTGGAGATTGGACCTCTTTTTAAGGGAAAGGGAAAAGACGCAAGAGAAAGTTACGTAAAAGGGGTAAGCGAGGTATTAAATAATTGTAAAAAATGGCTTGCTGATGATTTCGATATCTTTATTGTTGCCAACGATAAGTTTAATTTATATCCTGTTATTGCTGAAAATACTGGACTTAATATTGTTCAGCAATTTAAAAGACCGGTATTAAATAGAACTGAAAAGGATAAGGGTGCATATTCAGAAATAATTTTTCATTTCAAAAATAAATAGGATTATTTAACTATGGAAAAATTATTTGCAATTGGATATAAACTCAGGTATGCTGAAACAAGTGATTATGGAACTGAGTATATTCAAGCAAGTAGCAAAGAGCAAGCACTACAGCGGTTTGCAAAAGCGAGAAATATCAAAACAACAAAGTTTAAGACCATTGAGAAATGGTGTTGGGAAGAAGGTGTTTGGTCAGCAGAATTCAATAATATTAAACAAGTTAAAGAATTAACATGTCCGCATTGTAATGGAGCAGGCGTCATACATTTTAGGAATTAGAAAATGGCTATATCTGAAGATCAATTAAATAACATCAAGTCTGTATTACAAAATAGTTTAAGAAAAAAATTTGCAAATCATAATTCTGAACCTGCTTCAATGCCATTTCACACAAAATTATTGGGTAAGGATAGATTAGCTCTATATCAATTTATTCATTCACTAAATACAAATTTTGGGACAACAATTTTTGAGCCTGTTGCTGTACAGTTGGCATCAACAAAGTTTAAAACTGCTAAAGCTCATATTAAGGTTGGTGATAAAATTTCGGAAAAGGCTTTATTTGAAATTCAGAAGATTATGGATGATTTAACAGCAGCAAATGTTAAACCTAATAAACCAAAAGAGATAGATATATTAAAAAAAGTTGCCAAGGAAGGTGCAATTAGAAAAGTAAAGCCTACTAATGTTGATGTTTATCTTGAAAGTAATAATGGACAAGTATTTCTAATCGATATAAAAACTGCCAAACCTAATAAAGGTGGTTTTCGAGAATTCAAGAGAACATTACTTGAATGGGCAGCAGTTGAATTATATGAAAATCCTGAATCAAAAATTAACACACTCATTGCAATTCCCTATAATCCATATGAGCCTAAACCATATAGCCGTTGGACTATAGCAGGAATGTTAGATTTAGAATATGAGTTAAAAGTTGCCAAAGAATTTTGGGATTTTCTCGGTGGCGAAGGTGCATACGAAGATCTATTGGAGTGTTTTGAACAAGTGGGCATCGAAATGAGAGAAGAAATTGATGATTATTTTAAAAAATTTAGAAGTTGATTCTGGAGGTAAATCTATGAACCCAAAACAAAAAATAATAGAAACATTCGAAAACCCGAATAAAGAGAGGGATTACATAATTGAACATACGGCGCCGGAATTTACATCACTTTGTCCAAAAACCGGTCAGCCCGATTTTGCGACTATAATATTAGAGTACATTCCGGACGAACTCTGTATCGAGTTAAAGTCGTATAAATTTTATTTGCAGTCGTTCCGTAATGATGGAATTTATTTTGAAGCAGTTACAAATCAAATACTTGACGATTTGGTTGGAGTCTGCAAACCTCGTTACATGAAAGTTATTGCAGAATTTAATACACGCGGCGGAATATCTTCCGTAATTGAAGTTGAGTACCTAGAGGAAAATTAATTTTATAAGCAATTGCTAAATGCTGAAACAACTTGAAATATCGATAAGAGAAAAATCCTTTCCTACAATACATAATGTTAAAACGGAAACATCATATCATTTTCAGCAGAATCCTTATTTATCATATGACAGGCTTCATACAATATTAATTTATCAACACCTCGCAATGATCTCAGCCAACCGACCAACCATGTATTAAGTTAATCGATTAAAAATAAAATTAAACGGAGAATAGAATGGCTAAAAAGATTATTAAAAAAAGCTGGGCTGAACCTTTCAAAATTAAGGTTGTTGAGCCTATTAAAATGACAACAAGAGAATACCGTGAGAAAGCAGCGAAGGAAGCCGGCTACAATACTTTTCTTTTGAGATCAGAAGATGTTTACATTGACTTACTAACCGACAGCGGAACAAACGCTATGAGTGACAGACAATGGGCTGGTATGATGATAGGCGACGAAGCTTATGCCGGAAGCAAAAACTTCTATTACTTATGGGATAACGTAAAAAAATATTACGGGCATCCTTACTTTGTTCCTACACATCAAGGGCGTGCAGCCGAACATATGCTTTCCAAAATAATGATCACTCCCGGTCAATATGTGCCGGGCAATATGTATTTTACAACTACAAGACTTCATCAAGAATTAGCCGGTGCAACTTTTATTGATGTAATTATTGATGAAGCACATGAACCGTATAACGAACATCCTTTTAAGGGGAACATTGACTTAAAAAAATTAGAAAAACTTGTAAAAGAAGTCGGTGCAAAGAACATAGCTTATATAAGTATGGCTGGACCGGTTAATATGGCAGGCGGTCAGCCGTTCTCAATGAAAAACTTGAAAGAAGTTTATGACTTTGCAAAGAAACATAAAATAAGACTTTGGTTTGATGCAACCCGCGCAACAGAAAACGCTTATTTTATTAAGATGAGAGAAAAAGGATATCAAAACAAAACAGTTGCGGAAATTCTTAAAGAAATGTGTTCTTACTTTGAAGGTTTATGGGTAAGTGCAAAGAAAGATTTGATGGTGAACATCGGTGGCTTCCTCGCTACTAAAAATAGAAAAATTTATGAAGCCGCAAGAAACATGGTCGTTGTTTATGAAGGGCTTCATACATACGGTGGTTTGGCAGGAAGAGATATGGAAGCGATGGCAATTGGTATTGAAGAAATGGTTGATTTCGATAATATTAGAGCACGCATCGGTCAAGTTGAATATTTCGGTATTCAACTTGAAAAATATAAAATTCCTTTTGTTAAACCGATCGGTGGACATGCAATATTTTTAGATGCGAAGAAATTTTTAAATCACATGAAACAAGATGAATTTCCTGCACAAACATTAGCTGCAGAAATTTATATTGATTCTGGTGTGAGAGGTATGGAGCGCGGAATTGTTTCTTCGGGGCGTGATCCTCAGACCGGTAAGCATCGTTACCCGAAATTAGAATTAGTACGTTTAACTTTCCCGAGAAGAGTTTACACTCAGGCTCATATCGATGTAGCGGTTGAATCGGTTGCTTCTGTTTATGAAGATAGAAAAAAAATAAAAGGTTTGAAGATGGTTTACGAACCTGAATATTTGAGATTTTTCCAAGGTAGATTTGAACGGCTTTAAAGAGTATTTTCGCTGTGTTAATTATTAGAAATAAAAAGGGAACACATTACTTGTGTTCCCGTTTTTTATATGAATTTGGTGATTATTTATAAGCGCAATTTAACATGACCAAAAAACTTGAAATAAAAAAACAATTCAACGAAGAGAAACAAAAACTCTTCAAAGATAAATCTTTGTTGAAAGATGCTTTCAAGTTTTGTGTTCGTTACAGCTTGCTTGTCGAAGAATATATAAGAAGAATTTTATACGATTACAAAATTGAATTTGCAATTGCATCTGCCGGAAGTTTCAGCAGAAGAGAACTCTCGCCTCATTCCGATATTGACCTTATGTTTATCTGCCGTAAAGTTGACGGCAACGAGTCATTAATAAATAAATGTGTTACGGATTTGTGGGATTGCGGAATTGAAGTCTCGCATACCGTTCGAGATTTTAATGATATAATGAAATTTTTAAGCGAAGACCTGCATGCATTCACTCAATTTTTTGAAACGAGAATTATTTTAGGTAATGACGATGTTTATCTTGATTGGAATAATCTTATTACATCCGTCTTGACAAAAGAAGATAAAATAAATTTAATAAAAGAATTCTTTGCCGATACGAAACTTCGTCATGCAAAATATGGTGAATCGTCAAAAGTACTTGAACCGAATATTAAATTTACAGCCGGTGGTTTACGGGATCTTCAAGCGGCTGAATGGATGTATTCATTCAAAAATGATTTGATACTTTCCAATCAAAATGAAACTACGCAAACAGAAATCTTTATTGATTCGTTAAAGCATAACAAAAGCATCAATAATAAAATTGCCAACAGATTATTAAACAGTTATAAATTTATTCTTAGCGTTAGAAATCATCTTCATCTTATTTCACCGACAAAATCTGATAGATTAGAATTTGCTTCACAAGAAAAAATTGCAAACTTGCTTGAGTATCCGCCGGTTGCATGGCATAATTTTATGAAAGAATATTTTGCTAGTGCAAGCATCTTGAAACTCTTTTCCCGAACAATGATGAAAAAATTTGATGAAGAAATTTCTAATCCTATCTCCGATTTTCTTTCAATTAAAGTTGATGATGATTTCATAATGAAGGGAAATAGATTATCGCTTGCAGATCCGGATTCTGACGTTGATCTTTCAAAAGTTTTGAGAGTGTTTTATTACAGAGCAGTAAGAGATGCCGTGTTTGATGAAAACCTTCGTTCAAAAATTATTGAACTCGCTCTGCAATCCGATGATGAAGTTAAACCGGAAAATACAAGCTCAACTTTCTTTAGAGAGTTGCTGAGGCTTCCAAAGAATGTAGGCAAAACCATAAGCACAATGAACGAACTAGGTGTGCTTACGGCGTTCCTTTCGGAACTAAGAGAACTTGTGGGATTCTTTCAACCCGGTGTTTACCATTGTTATACCGCCGATGAACATACAATCATTGCGCTCGCCAATTTAGAAAAACTAAAAGATGAGGATTCCAGGTTAGGTAAAATATTTTATAATATTGAAAGACACGATCTTTTATATCTCGGCGTTCTTTTTCATGATATTGCAAAACCGATCAGTGTATCAGGGCATGAAATTATAGGTGCAGAAATTGCTTCTTCAATTATGGAACGGCTTGGATACGAACAGGAAGAAATAAACTTAGTGAGATTTCTTGTTCGTCATCATTTAACAATGGAACAGGTTGCATTCAGAAGAAATTTGAATGATCCAATAACACTCGATCAATTTGCAGCTAATGTACCTTCCGTTGAAGCATTAGAGATGCTTTACTTATTAACATTTGCGGATCTTTCGGCAGTCAGCCCGGTAGTTTGGACTCAATGGAAAAGTGATTTGTTATTTGAACTTTACCGAAAAACAAAAATCATGTTGGAAGACAGAGTTTCCGGTGAACAATTAATCTACGCAGATACTTTGGAAACAATAAATGGTAAAGTGAAAGAAGCGGATGAATCTTTACGCCAGCACTTAGAGGCTTTTGATGACTTGACTTATTTGCAGCAATTTTCCGATGAAGAAATTAATGCACATGCAGAAGAAATAGCAAACGGTGAAGATACATCCGTTTTTTTCAAAGAAGAAGAAACATATACAAGTATAACGGTAATTACCGAAGATAATGAATCCGTTCTTGCCCGTCTCTGCGGAGCGATGTCAATTAATGATCTTAATATTCACGATGCACGAATCTTTACACGTAAAGACGGACTGATAATCGATAATTTTAATGTAACAGATTTCAGAACACATAAAAAAATTGAACCAGAACGTTATGAGAAAATTAAAAATGATATTATCGCTTCGATTAACAACCAGTTGTCTATTAACAAGGAATTCAAAAGAGTAAAATCAAAATGGTGGCGAATAGAGGATAAATTATTCAGCAGAAAAGGAAATGTTAAAGTTCTCTTTGAAAAACATCAGAAGTACACAATTATTGATATTTTCTCCCCGGATAGACTCGGGCTGCTTTATCAAGTAACAAGAAAATTATCCGAGCTTGGTTTGAGTATCTATTTTGCAAAAATCTCAACAAAAGGAGACGATGTTGTTGACTCATTTTATGTTCTTACACAAGCAGGACGAAAAATTTCTCCGAACAATTTTGAATTAGTTAAAAAAGAACTAACCGAAACAATTGAACAAATGCTTTAGGTGATGAATTGAATTTTATGAACAGAACAAATCCCGTCGGCGTATTTGATTCCGGTATTGGGGGATTAACAGTAGTAAAAGAACTCGATCAAATCTTACCGAATGAAAATCTTATTTATTTTGGAGATACTGCAAGAGTACCATACGGGAGTAAATCAAATGAAACCGTAATTGAATATTCAAAGCAAGACGCAAAGTTTTTGCTTAATAAAAATGTTAAGATGATAATTGTTGCATGCAACACGGCTTCTTCTGTTGCTTTGAAAGAATTAAGAAAAAGTTTTGACATACCGATTGTCGGTATGATTGAACCGGGTGTTAAAGCGGCAATAGAAAAAACAAAGAATGGAAAAATTGGTGTTATCGGAACTCATTCAACAATAAACAACAAAGCATATTCAAGAGAGCTGCTTAAGCAGAATAAAAAATTACAGGTTTACGAAAAAGCTTGTCCTTTGTTTGTTCCTTTGGCTGAAGAGGGAATGATCGATCACCCGGCTACAAAACTTATTGCCGAAGATTATCTGACTGAATTAAAAAAGAAAAAAGTCGATACATTAATTCTTGGTTGTACACATTACCCGATTTTATCTAAAGTAATTCAAGAAATAATGGGGAATAATGTTACGCTAATCGATTCGGGAAAAGCTGCTTCTTCAATTGTTGAGAGTTATCTGCAAGGAAGAGGTTTAAGAAATGAATCGCATCAGATTGGAAAAAGAGAATATTATGTCAGCGATCTTCCTCAAAAGTTTAAAACTATCGCCAGTACATTCTTAGGCAAGCCTATCAGCGATTTACGGAAAATTGATTTAGAAGAACTTTTCTGAAATCTTAATCTCTAAATTCGAAATCCTAAACTCTAAACAAATCCTAAATACTAAATCATAAATTCAAAACAAGAAAAAAAGAAAAGGTTTTTTTTGTGATTATGAATTTTGTGCTTAAAATTTATTTAGACAGCTAGCTAACGGACTAAACAAATTCCAATATCAAGATCATAAATTCAAAACTGGGTGGTATACATTAACGTTTTAGAGTTTTGTGCTTCGAGCTTTGTGCTTAGTATTTGTTTAGGATTTCGTCCGTTAGCAAACGGATTAGAATTTATGATTTGTTCAAGTACATCATAACACCGCTAATTGATTTTGCATCAACTAATTCACCGTTGCTAATTTTATTTTTTACTTCATCGATTGTTAATTCAATTATCTGCATTCCTTCTTCGCCCTCTTCGCGTGCGTGATTACCGGGAGTTAGATTTTCAGCAAGATAGATATGAAGTATTTCATTACAAAAACCGGGAGTAGTATAAATATATCCGAGTTTAGTAATCTTACATGCAGTGTAACCTGTTTCTTCGGTTAACTCACGCGTGGCACAAGTTTGAGGATCTTCGCCGGGATCAAGTTTGCCAGCAGGCAGTTCCAGCACCCATTCTTGAAAAGGATATCGGAATTGACGAACGAAAATAATTTTTCCGGCATCCGTAACAGGTAAGACAACTGCTCCACCCGGATGGAGCACTACTTCTCTTCTTCCGTTATTACCTGATGAATCATATTCTATTTCATCTAATTTTATATCAAAGACTTTTCCTTTAAAAAGGATTTCACTCTTTTTTATTTTAAAGTTATTCATTTATGATTTCCTCTGATAGACTATTTATAACAAGATTGATCAGCATAAATAATTTTTGATGTATCAAATCCTTTTTGTTCGGCGGTTGTTAATAAATTGTCGATTATATCCTGATCAAGTTGTGGATTTCTGGCAAGTATCCATAAATATTTTCTGCTAGGCGAACCTACAAGTACATATTTATAATCTTCATCGAGTTCAAGTATCCAATAATCACCCTTGAAAGGCCAAAAGAACTGCACTTTAAGTTTGGCGTTATTACTCCCTTCAACAACGAATGCTTTGCCTTTTGCTTGATCAAGTTTCCCGTCTGCACTTTCTTTATTACAGCTATTTATCACTCGTATTGTTTCGTCGTCAATTAGAGAATATTCTGCGGTTGTACAAAAACAACCTTCTTCAAATCTGTTGGGAAGTAAGGCAATCTCATACCACTTACCAAGATATCTTTGGATGTCTACTGATTCAACTGTCTCAAGCGGAGGATAATTACCTCCGCAGCTAAAAAGAAAAATACCTGCCGAAAGCATCGACAGGTATTTTAAAATTCTTTTCATAATAAATTCTTTTAATTATAATAAGGAATAAGTTCACTTCCCATATATTTCAATACAGCAGTAATGACACCTAAATCATCAAGATAACCGATAAGCGGAGCAATATCCGGGATTGCATCAATTGGTGAAATAAAATAAATTAATGCGCCAACGACAATTGATTTTCTGTACCAAGCAACGGACGGGTCAATCATATAATTGAATAATGCCTTAATATCTTTGGCAAAAGAAATTTTTCTTCCTATCCGCTCAACCTTTTCCCAGAGTCTTTCTTCAACATATTCTTTTCCGTTATCAACTTTTACTTCGCTGTCATATTTGTTTTTAAATTCACTTCTAATCTCTTCGTCCGATAAGTTGTCAAGATCGAACATATCGTCATTATCATTCATATTTATTTCTCCGTTTTATAGTTTTCAAACCAATCGTAAATGGTATTCCACCATAAACGAGCATTATGCGGTTTAGCAACAAAGTGAGTTTCATCAGGAAAATATAAAAATTTACTTTCTACTTCCAAACGCTGTAAAGTTGTAAAGAATTCAAATGCTTGAGTTTCGGGCACTCGGAAATCATAAGCACCGTGGACAACTAAAGTTGGAGTCTTAAAATTTTCCGCATACATGTGCGGCGACCATCTTTGATATAATTCACGGTTCTGCCAAGGCGTACCACCGAATTCCCATTCAGGGAACCATAGTTCTTCAGTCGATCCCCACATACTTTCCAAATTATAAACTCCGGCATGACAAACGAGAGCATTAAAACGATCAGTATGACCGGCAATCCAAGCAATCATATAACCGCCGTAAGAAGCCCCGGCTGCAAATGTATTTTCGGCATCTATGAAATCAAAATTATCAACCGCATAATCGTATGCGTTCATTAAATCAACATAAACTTTCCCACCCCAATCTTGTGAGATTTCATCGGTGAATTTTTGTCCGTAACCTGTACTGCCTCTTGGATTAGGTGCAACAACAACATAACCGGGAGATGCAAACATCTGCATATTCCATCTAAAGTGAAAATCATCCGACCAATTGCCTTGGGGACCACCGTGAACTAAGAATATCATCGGATATTTTTTATTAGGATCAAAGAACGGCGGCTTAACTAATATTGACTGAACCTGAGTAGCTTCTGCTCCTTCACTCCAAAATGTTTCCATTTCACCGAATTCAAGGTTTGAAAGTACTTCATTATTTACATAAGTAATTTGTTGAAAATTGCTTCCGTCGGTATCGGTTGAAAATATTTCATACGGTAAATTATTTCTTTGCTGTTTGAAAAATAATTTTGAACCATTGGATGACAAAGTAATGCTCGAATTGATATGCGGTTCATATATAAGTTCTAATTTTTTCGCTTCAATATCGATTCTATATATAGAGTTGTAAACTTTATTTGCAGAATCAAAGTAAATTGATTTTGAATCATCTGTCCAAACTATTTTGCCGATTGATAAATCTATATGTTCGCTAATATCATTTAGCTTGCCGCTTTTCCGGTCATACAAAACCAAGGTTTGTTTATCGGCTTCAAATCCGGCACGAGCCATAGAACGAAACGCAATATATTTACCGTCGGGTGAATATACAGGTTGGTTGTCGTTTCCTTCACTTACTGAAATCTTTTTTGTTTCGGGAGCTTCACCTTTTTGCAAATTTTCTAATGATACAATAAATACATCGTTGTTTGTATTAATAGCTTGCTTACCGGTTGCATTCATAACAAAAGCAGCTTCTTTTCCGTCGGGTGAAATTGCATAATCTTGACTGCTTCCTAAAGCTATTGTCGGTATATCGGTATCTATTCCTAAAGTTAAATCGAAATATTCATTTTTCTTTAAGTCCATCAAAAACAAATGAGAACGTTTTGGTCCTCTCCAATCATTCCAATGACGAAACAATAGATCATCAAAAATTTCGGCTTCGTAACCTCTGTTTGAGCGTTCTTCGTCTTTCTGTTTATTGCAGTCTTGTGTCGCGCATTCGGTCCAAACTGAAGAAGTAAAAAGAAATTTTGAGCCGTCACTTGCCCAAACAATTCCGCTTGCACCGGTGTAAATATCGGTTAATTGTTTTTCATTACTTCCGTCAATATCCGCAATCCATAATTGACCTCCGCGTTGAAACGAAAGTTTGCCATCCGGAGAAAATTTTGGAGATGATTCATTTACTTCAGAATTTTTGAATGGACGTAAATTATTTCCATCGGCATCTATTAAATAAATGTCCGTATTGCCTTTATTAGTTTCAAAACTGTAAGAAGTCTGATCGAATGCAATGGTTTTGCCGTCAGGGGAAACATCAAATGAGCTGATACGATTCATTGCCCATAAATCATCGATGGAAATTGGTTGTTTATCTTGTGCGGTTAACTGCTGAAATGAAAAAATCGAAACAAAAATGAATAGAAATAGTTTTTGCATTATTACCTCGTAAATTTCGGTTAGTTTTATTTTTAAAGATAGGTTAAGGGGGTAATATTTACAATTCAAAAATCAATTAAATGAAATCTGAATTTTGGCTTATCATAGTATTTTTGAGCGATCATTCCCTCCTTGCTAAACCCCCCTTTATTTGATAATTTTCAACTTCTTTTAAATAAACTTATGGATTTTATGCGTTATCCTTTTACTGAAATTGAAGCTAAGTGGCAAAAATATTGGGAAGACAAAGGCGTTTACAAAACCGACCTTTCCGATACCGAAAAGAAACTTTACACTCTTGTGATGTTTATTTATCCGTCCGGTTCTAAACTTCATATCGGGCATTGGTATAATTACGGACCGACAGATTCCTGGGCGCGTTTCAAAAAATTACAAGGTTACAATGTTTTTGAACCTATGGGATACGATGCGTTTGGTTTACCGGCGGAAAATTATGCAATTAAAACCGGTGTGCATCCACAAGATTCAACTTTGGAAAACATTAATGATATACGCGAACAACTAAAACAAATGGGTTGCATGTATGATTGGGATGCCGAGTTAATGACATGTGTTCCGGAATATTACAAATGGAATCAATGGTTGTTTTTGCAGCTTTATAAAAAAGGACTTGCCTACAGAAAAAATGCACCTGTGAATTGGTGTCCCTCCTGCAATACCGTTTTGGCGAACGAGCAAGTTCAGCAAGACGGAACTTGCGAAAGATGCGGCACAGAAGTGCAAAAGAAAAATCTTACTCAGTGGTTCTTTAAAATAACCGAATATGCGGAAGAATTATTAAGCGGTCTAAATAAAATCGATTGGCCTGAAAAAACTAAGTTGATGCAGACTAATTGGATTGGCAAAAGCACCGGTACGGAAGTTGATTTTAAAATTGAGGGGCATGATGATAAAATTAGTGTCTTTACAACAAGACCGGATACATTGTTCGGTGTTACATATGTTGTGCTCGCCCCGGAAAGTGAACTCGTTGATAAAATAACAACCGATGAATTCAAAGAAAAAGTAAACGAATATATCAAGTCAATTCAAAGTTTGACCGATATTGAAAGAACCTCCACAGTAAAAGAAAAAACCGGTGTGCCGACCGGCGCATTCGCAATTAATCCGGTGAATGATGAGAAAATTCCAATTTGGGTTGCCGATTATGTGCTTGCAAGTTACGGAACAGGTTGTGTGATGGCAGTACCCGGACATGATGAACGCGATTTTGAATTTGCAAAGAAATTTGAACTTCCTATTCGCAAAGTAATTCTTCAACCGCGAACGGATGAAAACGATGAACTAAAAGAAGCTTACACCGAACCGGGAATGATGATTAACTCCGGTAAATATACCGGGAGAAATTCTCTTGATGGTAAAAAGCAAATTACCGAAGATTTGGAAAGAGAAGAACTGGGTAGAGCAAAAGTAAATTACAAATTACGTGATTGGTTAATTTCCAGACAAAGATATTGGGGTACACCTATTCCAATTGTATATTGTGATAAATGCGGTGAAGTACCTGTTCCCGAAGATCAACTTCCTATTGAATTACCTTATGATGTCGAGTTCAAACCGGATGGTGGTTCACCTCTTGCAAAGAACAAGCAATTTGTAAATACAACTTGTCCCAAATGCGGCGGTGCTGCAAAACGTGATGTTGATACAATGGATACATTTGTTGATTCATCTTGGTATTACTTACGTTTTCTCAATCCTAATTACAATCAAGGAATGTTTGATCCCGATCTCGCTAAAAAATGGGAACCTGTTGATATGTATGTAGGCGGTGCGGAACATTCCACGATGCACTTACTTTATGCAAGATTTGTTCATAAATTTTTAAGAGATATCGGGTTAGTTAATAACGATGAACCTTTTGCTAAACTTCGGCATCAAGGCACAATAACAAATAACGGTGCTAAAATGTCCAAGTCAAAAGATAATGTTGTAAATCCGAATTCATTTATTGAACAATACGGCTCGGATGTATTTCGAATGTACTTGATGTTCATGGGACCCTATGATCTCGGTGGTGATTGGAGTGACAAAGGAATTGTCGGTGTAGACAGATTTGTTCAAAAAGTTTATCTGCTTGTACAGGATAGAGAAGGTTTAGCAGAAAAATTTCCTTCAAAGGAAAAGTATAATTTAAGTGAATTGAACGAAAACGAGAAATCGATTTATCAAAAAGTGAATCAATCAATAAATAAATTTTCGGAAGAAGTTGAACATCTTCGTTTTAATACTGCTGTTGCTGTGTTAATGGAATTAACGAATGAACTTCACAAAAATTTAAGCCAATGTTCAAACGATATCCAGACTTATGCGCTTGAAAGATTATCGGTAATGCTTGCACCTTTAGCTCCGCATTTTGGTGAAGAGTGCTGGAAATTACTGGGTCATAAGGAATCTATTTTTGAAAATAGTGTTTGGTTTGATGTTGATAAAGATGCGTTGGTGGTAGATAAGGTTACAATTGCTGTTCAAGTTAATGGCAAACTCCGCGCTGCAATTGATGTTCCGGTTGACAGTGATGAAGGCTTTGTAAAAGAAATAGTTTTCTCCGATGAGAAAGTAACTAAACACACAAACGGCAAAGCAATCGTAAAAGAGATTTACGTAAAAAATAAAATCTATAACATAGTTGTTAAGTAAGGAATAGGAACACTGATTTTTATGATTGTTATGATTTGTTAGGATAAAGCTTATGAATAATAATTACCTTCATTCGGATACAACGGAAAAAATTATTAAAGCCTTTTTTATAGTTTATTATTATTTGGGTTATGGATTTTTAGAGAAGGTATATGAAAACGCTATGATGATAGAGTTGCGGAAAATGGGTTTAAAATGTGAAAATCAAAAGCCGCTTAAAGTATATTATTATAACGAAGAAATTGGGTCTTACTTTGCAGATATTATCGTCGAAGAAAAAGTTATTGTTGAGTTGAAAGCGGCAGAATGTTTAGTAATAGACAATGAAATGCAATTAGTAAATTATTTAAAAGCTACGGATATTGAAGTAGGTTTGCTTTTGAATTTCGGTAAAAAGCCTGAATTTAAAAGAAGAGTATTAACTGCCGAGTATAAAAATCATAAAAGATCATAAAGATCATAATTATCTGCGTTCCTATAAGGGAATTTGTAAGGAGAAATTGAATGTTGGACATCAAGTTTATCAGAGAAAACCCTGAATTAGTTAAGAAAGGGATTATAAACAAAAATGAAAAAGATACTGTTGATCAAGTTTTGGAATTAGATGAAAAAAGAAGAAGCTATATTGCAAAAGTTGAGGATTTAAAAGCACAAAGAAACGCAGAATCTCAGCAAATCGGACAAATTAAAAAATCCGGAGGTGATGCATCTGAACAAATTATCGAAATGAAAAGAGTCGGCGATATGATTGCCGATCTGGATACTCAACTTGCTGAAGTTGAAGAGCAATTACATAAATTATTAATTTGGATTCCAAACCTGCCGCATGAATCCGTACCAATCGGTAAATCATCCGAAGAAAATGTTGAAGTAAGACAGTGGCTCCCCGATGGATTCACATTCGAGAATGAATTAGGAGTATTAGATCATATTGAATTAGGAAAGAAATTAAAAATTCTTGATTTCGAACGAGGGGCAAAAATTACAGGTTCAGGTTTCCCGGTATATATGGGTAAAGGTGCTCAGCTGGAAAGAGCTTTGATAAATTATATGCTTGATTATCACATCAAAGATCATGGTTATACGGAAGTGATACCGCCGCTTTTAGTAAACCGAGAATCAATGTTTGGAACCGGGCAATTGCCTAAACTTGAAGAAGATATGTATCTAGCAGAAAAGGATGATTTATTTACAATCCCAACTGCAGAAGTACCGATTACAAATTTGCATCGCAACGAAATTTTAGAAGAGAACCAATTGCCGATAAATTATGTTGGATATACTGCATGCTTTAGAAGAGAAGCCGGGTCATACGGTAAAGAATCGAAAGGTTTTTTACGTGTGCATCAATTCAACAAAGTTGAAATGGTGAAACTGGTCAAGCCTGAAACTTCTTACAATGAATTAGAAAGCATTACTAACGATGCTGAAGATATTTTAAAAGCATTAAAAGTTCCATATAGAATTTTAATGTTATGTTCGGGGGATTTAAGTTTTGCCGCTGCAAAATGTTACGATATTGAAACTTGGTCGCCCGCAGAAAACAAATGGCTTGAAGCTTCTTCATGCAGTAACTTTGAAAATTTTCAAGCGCGGCGAGCTAACATAAGATATCGTAAAACTGAAAATAAAAAATTGGATTTCGTTCATACTCTTAACGGTTCAGGTTTAGCAACAAGCCGCTTGATGGTTTCTATTCTTGAAAATTATCAAACGCCGGAAGGGAAAATAATAGTACCGGAAGTACTTCAAAAATATACAGGCTTCAAAATAATTGACTAGTCAGGATGCAGTATATATATGAACCGCTAAACACTTTATATGGATAAATTATCTTATTTAAATAAATACTTTCTTCGTTACAAAAAGAAACTTGCCTTAGGTTTTGCGTTTATTTTAATTTCAAACGCTGCGCAGGTTTTTATTCCTATTTTTTTACGAGATGGTATAGACGCAATTCAGCAGCAAGTTAGTTACGATAAGCTTTTTGAATATGGGTTATTTATTCTTATTGCAGCTGTAATAGCCGGTATTTTTCGTTACTTAATAAGGCAGACAATAATTGTTGTTTCCCGCGAAATTGAATTTGATCTTCGTCAGGATTTCTGGTCTCACATTCAAAAATTATCTCACCGATATTTTCAGAATACTTCAACCGGTAATATAATGGCACACGCAACAAACGATATTAGTGCCGTTAGAATGTATGTTGGTCCCGCTGTTATGTATTCTGTTGATACTGTATCAAAGTTTGTTATTATTATTGCAATTATGGTTACAATTAGTCCGCTTCTCACTTTTTATACTTTAGCTCCGCTCCCGTTGTTGTCATTTTTTGTATATCAACTGAGCAAAAGAATTCATAAAAAGTTTACACTAATTCAGGAAAGCTTTTCCGACTTAACAACAAAAGCGCAGGAGAATTTTGCAGGCATAAGAGTTATAAAATCTTACATAAGAGAAGATGGAGAAATAGAATCATTTACCAAGCAAAGTGAAGATTACCTTAAGAAGACAATGGATAAAGTGAAGATTCAAGCATTGTTTCAACCTATACTTTATACCATTGCCGGGATTTCAATTATTATAGTTGTTTGGATCGGCGGTACGATGGTAATTGATAATAAATTGACGCTTGGTGATATAACGGCTTTTGTTCTTTTCTTGGGAATGCTTATCTGGCCAATGATTGCTTTCGGTTGGATCTTAAATATAATTCAACAAGCTTCAGCAAGTATGAAACGGCTTGTAAAAATATTAAATGAAGATATTGAGATTTCCGATTCCAGATCAACTCGTTATTCTATTAATTCTATCCGCGGTAAAATTGAATTCAAGAATGTTTCTTTCCGCTATAAAGATTTGTTACCTAATGTATTAGAAAATATTAATCTTACTATTGAACCCGGTGAAACAGCCGCTATTATCGGCAAAACAGGTTCAGGTAAAACTACTTTGATAAACTTAATACCGAGATTGTTTGACAGAACTGAAGGCGAAATTCTAATTGACGGTAATGTTATTGAAACCATACCGTTAAATGTATTAAGAAGAAATGTGGGGTTAGTACCTCAGGAAACTTTTTTGTTCTCAGATACTTTGAAGAGTAATATTCTTTACGGAGCGAGAGATGGTGGCGATGAATTAGTAAAAACCGTTGCTGAATTATCGCAATTAAATAAAGATGTCGAGGATTTTCCTAAAGGTTTTGAAACTATGCTTGGAGAAAGAGGAATAACTTTATCCGGCGGACAGAAACAACGTTCTTGTCTTGCGAGAGCTTTAGCCATAGACCCCAAAATTCTTATTCTTGATGACTCGTTTTCTTCGGTTGATACAAATACTGAAGAAGAAATATTAAAAAGACTAAAAGAATTTATGAAAGAAAGAACAAGCATAATTATCAGTCACAGAATTTCTACCGTTAAAGACGCAGATCAAATATTTGTACTGCACGAAGGTAAAATTATTGAACAAGGTAAACATGAAGAGCTTGTTGCACTTAGCGGTATTTATGCAGATCTGCATTATAAACAATTACTTGAAGAAGAATTGAAAGAATTAAACTAACTCATGAACCCGGCTGAAGACGAAATATTAGGTAAAGCATACGACGCAAAATTAATGAAGCGGCTTCTCGTTTACGTTAAGCCTTATAAAAAATATGTAGTATTAGCAATTATATTTAACATAGTTGTTGCAGCTCTGGGTCCTTTACGCCCATATCTTACCAAAGTTGCAGTTGATGATTACATTGTCAATAGCGATTATAACGGATTGCTTATCATTTCGTTGATGCTTGTTGGTGTACTTCTCTTTCAATCATTTATTCAATATTTCCTTACCTATTTCACCCAGTTGATGGGACAAAAAATAATTTATGATTTACGTGTTCAGATTTTTTCACATATACAAAAATTAGCTCTTAGATTTTTTGATAAAACTCCGATAGGCAGGTTGGTAACAAGAACAACAAACGATGTAGAAGCACTTAACGAATTATTTTCATCCGGTATTGTGATGGTTTTCAGTGACATCTTCATAATACTTTGGATTCTCATTTTCATGTTCTTTATGTCATGGGATCTTTCACTTGTAACTTTGGCGGTACTACCGATTTTAATATATGCGACATTTCTTTTCCGGAGAAAGGTTAGAGAAACTTACCGGGATGTTCGGTTTCATCTTGCCAGGTTAAATTCATATATGCAGGAACACGTTACCGGGATGAGCATTGTACAAATCTTTACTAAAGAAAAAGATGAGCTTAATAAGTTTTCCGGTATAAACGCAGATCATAGAAAAGCAAATATTGCATCTATTTTTTATTATGCTGTATTTTTTCCCGTCGTTGAAATTCTTAGTTCGCTCGCTATCGCTTTGATTATTTGGTACGGAGGCGGAGAAGTGGTTCAAAATGCAATGACGATAGGGGTTTTGTTTGCTTTTATTCAATATACCGAAATGTTTTTCAGACCGATTCGAGATCTTTCCGAAAAATATAATATAATGCAAACTGCAATGGCATCTTCGGAAAGGATTTTTAAACTTCTCGATAATAAAACATTCATTAAAAATCCCGAACATCCTAAAGATCTAAAAAAGATAAAAGGTGAAATTGAATTTAAAAACGTTTGGTTCGCTTATAATCCGGATGAATTTGTTTTAAAAAATGTATCGTTAAAAATTAACCCCGGAGAATCGGTTGCATTAGTTGGGCATACCGGTGCGGGCAAAACTAGTATAATAAATATTCTTACCCGATTTTATGATATACAGAAAGGACAGATTTTAGTTGACGGAATAGATATTACCGAAATTGATAAACGAGATCTTCGTAAGTTTATTTCTATCGTACTTCAAGATGTCGTCTTGTTTTCAGGTACGATTAAATCGAACATAAGTTTGAACTCACCCGATATCACCGACGAAAAAATTATGGAAGCGGCAAGAATTGTGGGGGCGGATAAATTCATAGAAAAACTTCCCGGTAAATATGATGAGGAAGTAAAAGAAAAAGGAGCTACTTTAAGTGTGGGTCAAAAGCAATTAATTTCTTTTGCAAGAGCTTTGGCTTACAACCCGCAAGTTCTTATTTTAGATGAAGCAACTTCAAGTATAGATACCGAATCCGAAATATTAATTCAACAAGCAATTGAAAAATTATTGGTTGGAAGAACATCCATTATTGTAGCTCATCGTTTATCAACTGTTCAAAATGCGGATAAAATTGTTGTGCTTCATAAAGGCGAAATTAGAGAAGTAGGAACACACCAAGACTTACTTGCAAAGCAGGGGATTTATTATAAATTATACCAACTTCAGTACAAAGATCAGGAGGTTGTTAAAGCCACCTAAACGAGGGAGGAGGAGATGGCAAAAACACGTTTCATGACTTTACCCCGTCACATCGATGAAGGAGAAAAACTTCATCCGTCTGCAACGGGGGAACTTTCCGCAATTCTTAATCAAATCGGCTTAGCAGCCAAAGTAATTTCGCTTGAAGTTAACAAAGCCGGACTTGCTGATATTCTTGGTTTTACCGGCGATGAAAATGTTCACGGTGAACAAGTAAAAAAACTTGATATGTTTGCACACGATACTTTGATTAGAGCACTTGATCATACAGGGCATTTTTGTGTTATGGCTTCCGAAGAAGAGGAAGATATCATTCACATTCCCGCAAAACATAAGATAGGTAAATATGTAATTCTGTTTGATCCTTTGGATGGTTCATCGAATATTGATGCAAATGTTAGTATCGGTACAATTTTTTCAATCTTTAAAAGAATTACACCGGATAATGGTAATCCCGGAACTATGGAAGATTGTCTGCAGCCCGGTATTAACCAGGTTGCTGCTGGGTATATTGTTTACGGCTCGAGTACTATTTTTGTTTATACTGCAGGGCATGGTGTTCACGGTTTTACACTTGATCCGGCTTTCGGTGAATTTTTGCTTTCTCACGAAGATATCAAAATGAAACCACGCGGGGGTATCTATAGTATTAACGAAGGTAATTATAAATATTGGCATCCCGGTTTAAAAAAATATATTAAGCATCTGCAGGCATGGGATAACCACGAGAAACCATATAAATCACGTTATATCGGATCAATGGTTGCAGATATTCATCGTAATTTATTGTACGGGGGAATTTTTATGTACCCGGCAGATAAAAGAAATCCAAATGGTAAACTTCGTTTAGTTTATGAATGCAACCCGATGGCATTTATTGTCGAAGCTGCCGGAGGAAAAGCTACCGATGGAAAAAAGAAAAGAATACTGGAATATAAACCGACAGAACTTCATCAACGTGTACCGATTTATATCGGAAGTAAAGATGATATTGATTTATTAGAAAAATTTATTGAAGAAGAGGAGATTGCTGTTACAGAATCTTAGGTAGAGGAAAAATCTCCGGGATTTTTCAATATAGAAACTACTAATCAAAAATTCAGATTAGATTTTATTTTGATAAATCCCGGGGATTTATATTAATCAATTCCTTTTATATCATTCGCAAGTTTTTGAGCTAATTCTTTTTCGGAAATTCCTTCCAATTTCAGCTTTGAATTTTTTACTGTAATATCCGGCGGATCACCTTCGCCGGTTAAATACCTGTATAAATTAAAACCCAACCGGCTTCTATCATTAGCAATTGGAATGTTTGCAGCATACTTTTCTACAACGTTATATACTTTCTTTTCAAGTGAATCATCCGGGAAAAAATTTGTCCCCGGAGGAGGAAGTGTTGTCATTTTTAACCTTGGATTTGTTAATAACTTGCTAAAAATAACTAAGTTGGGATTTTTCTACAAACATTTTATTCTGCAGCCGATCTTTCCTTTATTAAAAATTTGAGAACAGTCTGATTATCACTAAATTTGCTACTAAAATAAAACCGAGATCTTGGCTGATTACAAAAAAATATTAGTTGTCCGTTTAAGTTCATTAGGGGACGTGCTGCTTGCAACACCGTTGTTAAAGGAATTAAAAAAGGTATATCCTAATACGGAAATTGATTTTCTGGTTAAACCTCAATTTATCGAAGCCGTACAGACAAACGAAAATCTTAATTCGGTTTATGAATTAGCACATAACAAAAACAACAAGGTTTTAATTCAAACTCTCCTTAAAAATAAATATGATATTATAATTGATTTGCAGAATAATTTCAGAAGCCGATCATTAACGTCCAAACTTGGTGTAAAGTGTCTGCGATTTAAAAAACCGACATTAAAGAAATTTCTCCTTGTTCATTTCAAATGGAATTTATACAAGGAAATTAAGTTGATACCTCAAATGTATTTTGAAACTTTGCCCGAAATTATTTTTAATAATCAATTGCCGGAACTAAACTTAAGCAAAGATATAATCCCAAGTGTTAAACCCGGCGATAAATTTATCGGTTTTGCACCCGGTGCTAAACATTTTACTAAGATGTATCCTTTGGAATATTATATTGAATTAGGCAGAAGGTTTAATGAAGAAGATTACACGGTTTTATTGTTCGGGGGTAAAGCTGATAAAGATATTTGTCATAAAATTCATTCATCTATTCCCAATTCAATCGATCTTTCAACAGAAGATAATCTTTTACAGATCGCTGCCGATATGAAAGAATGTAGAATAGTAGTTTGTAACGATTCGGGGTTGATGCATACTGCAGTTGCAGCAGATACACCGGTCGCGGCAATTTTCGGATCAACGGTTAAAGAGTTTGGTTTCTTTCCTTATTCTACTAATTCATTAATAATCGAAAATGCTGGTTTGAAATGTCGTCCTTGTTCACATATTGGAAAAAGTAAGTGTCCGCAAAAACATTTTAATTGTATGCTTGAATTAACCCCGGATATAGTATTTAAAGAAATAAAGGAATTTATGTATTCATTATGATTTCCATACTTAAGTTTATATATAACTATTTTCTGCTGCCGATATTCATAAGCGTTTTATTTATTGGGTCATTGTTCAATAATAAAATAAGAAAAGGGTTTAAGGATAGAAAAAATTTAGAAGCAAAGATTAAAAGCTCTGTTGAAAATTTTGATAAATCAAAAAAAAGAATTTGGTTTCACTCTTCTTCTATGGGAGAGTTTGAGCAGGCAAAACCAATAATCGAAAAAATTAAACAAACGTATGATGTTTATATAATTGTATCTTTCTTTTCGCCATCCGGTTATCAAAATTCTATTAATTATCCTTTTGCTGATTTAGTTACTTACATACCTCTTGATACTCCTAAACGATGCAGCAATTTTTTGAGATTACTAAATATTAATGCCGCAGTCTTTATGCGCTATGACATTTGGCCTAATATGGTTTTTGAGTTGGCGAATCTAAAAATCCCGGCGTTGTTGGTCGATGCGACATTAAGGAGAAACTCTTTACGAAAGATCGGTTTTAGCAAAATATTTCATAATTATATTTATGGTTCTTTGCATAAAATATTGACTGTATCGGATGACGACAAAAAGAATTTCCTAGAGTTTAACTTAACCGAAGAAAAAGTAAAGACTGTCGGTGATACAAGATTCGATAGAGTATATCAGAAAAGTCTTGTTGCAAAAGACCGAAAGTTAATAAATGAAAATTTTTTTGAAGGAAAAACAGTTTTAGTAATGGGCAGTTCTTGGGAATCCGATGAAAATGTTTTACTTCCGGCCATTTTCAAATTAATGAAATATCATCCTGAATTAATCTTGATTATCGCACCCCACGAACCAAATATTCAGCACCTTGAAAAACTCGAGAATCAGGTTAGAAAAGAATTTGGTTCGATCAGATTTTCTTATTTAAAGGATTACAGTAATCAAAGAGTAATAATAATAGACTCTATCGGAATTTTACTCAGTCTCTATTATTATGCTGATGTTGCGTTTGTAGGCGGCGGATTTAAGCAGAGTGTTCACAATGTTTTAGAACCTGCGGTTTACGGGCTTCCTGTTTTATTCGGTCCAAAAATTCAGAATAGTCAGGAATCATTGGCTTTAATTGAAGAAGGAAGCGGGAGAGTTATTTATTATTCGAAAGATGCTTACAAAATTATCAAACAATTGATCACGGATAAAGCTTATAGAGAAAAATTAGGAAAAATTTCTAACGAATATGTAAAATCTCATATTGGTGCCACAGAAAAAATTTATGAAGAAATTATTAGTGTAATCTGACATCTTTGATAAATAACTTAGTTTGATTCTATTTTGTAAATAGCTTCATTTTATTTAATTTGTAAAAAAACTAAACAAAGAGGATATATGAAATCAAAAGATCAAGTAATTGCAGAGCTTAAAGAACTCGGTATTAAAAATATTTTGGATGTTTATTATAATCTTGCAACACCGGCACTTTATGAAAGGGCAATTTGTAGAAGAGAAGGAATGATGGCTCATTTAGGTCCGTTAGTTGTTAGAACAGGACAACATACCGGTAGAAGCCCAAATGATAAATTTATCGTTAAAGAAAAAACAAGTAAAGAGAACATTTGGTGGGGCAAAGTTAACCGAGATATAGATGAGTCTAAATTTGACGGGCTTTACAAAAAAATGATAGCCTATATTCAGAATAAAGATATTTATGTTCAAGACTGTTATGCAGGTACCGATCCAAAATATAAACTGCCGATCAGAGTGATAACTGAATCTGCTTGGCACAGCTTATTTACTAGAAATATGTTTGTTCAAATTAACGACGAAAAAGAATTAGAAAGTCTTAAGCCTGAATTCACAATTATACAGATGCCGAGTCTTCATTCCGAACCATCTGATGACGGAACAAATTCTAACGTATTTGTAATTGTAAATTTTGAAAAACGATTAGTATTAATTGGCGGAACTTCTTATGCAGGTGAAATAAAAAAATCGGCATTTACAATTCTTAATTACCTTAATCCGTTAAGAAATGTAATGTCGATGCACTGTTCGGCTAATATCGGCGAAAATAATGATGTTGCATTATTATTTGGCTTATCGGGTACCGGGAAAACAACTCTATCGGCAGACCCCACAAGAAAATTAATTGGAGACGATGAACACGGTTGGAGCGATACAGGTGTTTATAATTATGAAGGTGGATGCTATGCAAAAGTTATTAATCTTTCAAAAGAAGCAGAACCCGATATCTACGAAACAACAAGAATGTTCGGAACAATATTAGAGAATGTTGCTTTCGATACACAAAGCAGAATACTTGATTTGACGGACAGTTCTCTAACGGAAAACACACGCGCGGCTTATCCTATTACGCATATAAATAACATTGTCGAGAACGGGATGGCCGGGCATCCGAAGAATATTGTTATGCTTACAGCCGATGCATTTGGAGTGCTTCCCCCGATTGCAAAATTGACAACTGAGCAGGCAATGTATCACTTTCTTTCGGGCTATACGGCAAAGGTCGCCGGAACAGAAAAAGGAGTAACCGAACCTAAAGCAACATTCAGTACATGTTTCGGTGCACCGTTTATGCCGTTACATCCTTCTGTTTATTCAAAATTGTTAGGTGAAAAAATTGAAAAACACAAAGTGACTTGCTGGCTTGTTAACACAGGCTGGAGCGGCGGACCTTATGGAATAGGAAAAAGAATTTCTATTAAGTATACCCGTGCAATGTTGAATGCAGCTTTGAATGGAGAACTCGATAATGTTGGTTATGCTACGGATCCGATTTTCGGTTTGAATGTTCCTAATGAAGTTCCTAACGTACCAAAGGAAGTATTAAATCCTAAAAGCACGTGGGATGATAAAGAAAAATATGATGAGAGTGCTAAAAAATTAGCAAGAATGTTTCATGATAATTTTAAAGACTTTGAATCTTATGTTAATGATAAAGTTAAAAATTCTGGACCAACATATAAGTAATTAGAGATTAGGGGATGTGAAATGGAACATCCCCCTTTTTTTGAAACCAGCCATATATTTAATTAGTTGCTCTTATTTCCTATATTCGTTTTGTCAATACTCTTATAATAACCATAATGAAATCAACCTCTGAAATCTTAATTGAAAGCTTTTTAGACTTTGCTCCCATCGGAATAATTGTCTTCGATGAAGAATTCAAAATATCATACGTAAATGAAAGTTTCTTTTCGTTTCATCTTACTGCCGCTTTCTCAAAAGAAGAAATAATAGGGAAATCAATATTATCGGATAAAAAAATTGGGTTTACATCTTTATCGAAAGAAATAAAGTCTTTAGCCAAAGGTGAGAGTTTTGAATGCGAGCTGAAGAAAATAAAATCATTTGAGGGGAACGAACTAAAAATTATTGCTAAAGCAAATTCGATTTTTGACGGATTAATTTTTAAGGGTGGCATTGTAATTATAGAGGATCTCAAATCATTAGCTTCAACATCAGTAGAAAAATTTGATTATGATAACCTACTTAACACGCTCTCCCCAATTTCGGATATAGTACTAATTACGAATATGAATGGGGAAATTATTTTTTCATCTTCCTCACAAAAAATTCAAATCAAACAAAACATCAAAAGGATACGAGATATATTCTCTAGCGAGTCTGAAAATGCAATTAAGGAGTTATATAATAAACTTAAAGATGATAACACAATAATTCAGGAAGCAAACCTTCCTTTGGGTAAAGTTCACGAAGATATACTAGTAAATATTAAGTTAGTTCCAATCAACAATCAAAATTCCAATACAGTACTTGTTCTTATTAAAGATGTTACCGATGAATTGGAAAATAAAATTGCAGTAGAAAATGAATTAAACGAATTACGCAGGTACCAGGCAATTACTTCATCGATTGTTGATGCGGTTATCGGTCTTAACTTCAATGGTGAAATAAGATTTTGGAATGAATCATCGGAAAAAGTATTTGGATTTACACGAAGCCAGGTTTACGGCAAATATATTAGTATAATTTTCCCTTCTCTTAACGAAGATTATTTTCAGATACTTAGAGAAGAATTGACGGACAAAAAGCGATGGGAGGGTGATCTTTATATTGATACCGGCGAAGGACAAAAAGAAATTTTTGATGTTAGGATGGGACTTACCGGCGATGGAGAGAATAAATCGATTGTTATTTTATGTTCGAGCATAACCGAACGTTATCTTAATGAAAAAGAATTAAGAAAATCGGAAGAGCAATTTCGCAATATAGTTACAAATTCTCATGAGTATATTTGTACAATTAATTTAAACGGAAAAATTAATTATGCAAACCCTCATTTTGCAAAATCATTCGGTTATACCCAAGATGAACTTTGCGATCAATACTTCACCGATTTAATTGACCCGGAGTTTTTAGAAGACAACAAATTTGAAATTGTTTTTGAAAAACTAGTTTCCTTTCAATCAAAAGAAATTCCGTTAATTAAACGCAGCGGTGAAATAGTATTTGTTCTATCAAGTTTCGCAACTGTTTCGGAACACGACGGCACTCCGCAATACTATATTGCAGTTCTTACTGATGTAACTGAAAAGAAACAAGCAGAGAAAGATCTTCTTCTTATTAAATCAGTTTTCGAAGCTTCTCAAGACGGGATTGCAGTAACGGTTAACGGTACAATTATTTTAGTAAATAATTCCTTCGTAAAAATGCTTGGTTATGAATCAGAAGATGATTTAGCAGGAAGTAATTTTTATGAATTTATTGCGAACAAAGATAGGGAGAGAATAGAGAACACTTTTCATGATCTTGAGCATGACGGTGTCGAAATTGATAGAATTGAATTTGATTTAATCAAGAAAAACGGGGCAGCTTTTTCTGTTGCTGATTCTGTCGCAAAGTACGGAGTTGACGAAAACATGTTTTTGGTTTCCGTTCTTCGAGATGTAACAATTGAAAAACATAACCGAGAAGCATTGCTTGAAAGCGAAGAACGTTATAGAAGTATTACCGAAAACATTGAAGAGAGTTTATGGACGGCAGAAAAGCGTGATGGTAAATTAAAAGTTGTGCTTTATACACCGGCAATTCAAAATATAACCGGTTTTTCTCCTGAAGAATTCTTAAACGATGATAAAAAATGGATGAAAATTATTCATCCCGACGATGCCGAAACAGTTTTGTCAAAAATGAAAAGACTCTATTCAGATTTTGTAAGGTACTCCGATGCATTTGAATATAGAATTATTAATAACTCGGGAAATATTGTTTGGATTGAGAATAAAATAAATATTATCCGTGACGAAAACGGGGGAATACAAAAAATTTATGGATTAGTAAGTGATGTTTCATTTAAGAAAAAAGCCGAAGAAGAGTTAAGAAATTCAACAGAGAACTTGAAAAAATTAAACGAAGCGAAAGATAGATTCCTTTCGATTATTTCACATGATTTGCGAACCCCGTTTAGTTCAATTCTCGGGTTTACCGATTATCTTTTAAGTGAAAAAGATGTTGATCCGGAAAAACAGCGTACTTACATAAAACTTATTCAAGATTCGTCCAAGAGCATGCTCTCCTTGGTTAATTCATTGTTGGATTTTACAAGGATTCAAACAGGAAGAGTTAGATTTGAACCGGATAGAATTAGTGCTAATACAATAATTCAAAAATCATTGAACATCGTATCGGGTTCGGCGATGCAGAAAAATATTACGCTGAAAAATTTAGTGGGGAATGAAGTTTTTGTTCATGCCGATGCAACTTTGCTAATGCAAGTCTTTAACAATTTGATTTCCAATGCAATTAAGTTTACTAATCCCGGCGGAGAGATTGTTATTACATCACAACCAAATGTAGTAGAACGAGGATTTGAATTCAGAGTTAAGGATAACGGTATTGGAATTAAAGCAGAAGATCTTGGAAAATTATTTAATGTTGATTCCAAATTTACTACTACGGGGACTTCCGGTGAAAAGGGAAGTGGTTTAGGACTTTCTTTAGTTCAAGAAATTATTCAAAAACATGGCGGCGATATTTCCGTAAACAGTGAATACGGAAAAGGAACAGAATTTATTTTTACAATACCGGTATCATCGATGAACATTTTATTAGTTGACGATTCTAAAACCGATAGAATTCTTTATTCAAAATTGATTAAAAACTTTTTACCTAATTACGAAATTGTTGAAGCCGGTGAAGGTGCCGAAGCTTTAGATATTATAAAAAAATCTCCGCCTGCAATTGTAATTACGGATCATTATATGACGGGTATGAGCGGTTATGAATTGGTTAAACAAATTAAATTGCTTGAAATAAGTTTCAAACCGCCAGTGATTGTTTTGAGCAGTGATATTACTTTGGATATTTCCGCAGAATACGCCGAGCTTGGTGTTGAGTTTGTTTTCCAAAAACCTGTAAACCTAAAATCCTTTAAAGAAGCGCTTGAACGCTCACTTAAGAAAGCTATCTATTATTAATTAGACTATTTTACTTTCCGTAAAACCGCTCCGGTGCTTGGATGCAATTTATAGGTCTTACTGACTTCAACTAAACTTGAGATACCTGCTTTTTCCTCGTTTACTAAAACTCCCCACTTGCCTTCCGGTAATATGAATTCAGTGATTATATTCCTATCGGCATTAAAAAGAACAAAGAATTCATCTTCATTATGTTTTAGTAAATAACCGAACGAAAGAAGTGATTCGTTATTTTTAACAAAATGAATATTCTCATAGTCAGCATGTCTAAATGCTTCGTAAGTTTTTCTTAATTCGATCAATCCTTGATAATATTCAAACAACTCACGGTTAATTTCAACATGTTCATAATTTATGTAGTTAGTTGCATTATCTTTATTGTACGAGTTGTGATCAACATGTCCTTTCTCTTTATCGGGTATTTTGATTTTATGCGGTATAACTTTTGAGCGTGCATACTCCTGACCGGAATGAATCATTGTTATACCCTGCGATGTAAACAAAAATAATGCACCAAGTTTATTAAGCCTTAACTGAAGGGGAGTAAGTTTTGTATGCTCGTCAAGATTTTTTATAACAGAATGGGGGTCAATATCTTTCAAACCTATTCTGATAAAATCACTTAAGGTATAACCATCGTGCGATTCAAGATAGTTTACAGAATGTTCTTTCTTTTGAAATAAGCCAAGTGAATCTTTAAGAAGTGTTCCGTTTACATAACTTTTTATTCTTTGCGGTGAATTGTTGCCGTACCATTTTCCGAAGATCCAGCCAAGTCCGTCAAATGGATTTTCACCTTTAATACCGTTTCTAATTTGATCGTTCCAGGCACCCCAACCTCTTACGGAAAATCCTTGCGGATCGTAACCGCCGCCCCAAGGTTCGCAGACAAAAACTACATCGGGATTAATTTTTCTCGCTTCATGAATGATATCTTCTATAGTCTGCCAATCGATAAGTTTGCCTAAGTCAAACCGAAATCCATCAATGTGATATTCCTTCATCCAATATAAAATTGAATCAATAATCAATCGGCGTACCATTGGTCGTTCGGTTTTCAAGTCGTTGCCGCAATAACTTTCAGCAATAAAATTTCCTTTATTGTCAAGACGGAAATAATATTCCTTGTCAATTTCTTTTAAGTTACCTATTTCATATTCGGAAAGATGATTGTAAACAACATCCATGATAACCGCAATGCCTTCTTTATGAAATGCTTTCACCATATCTTTAAAGGCTTTTACCTGTTTAGCATCTTTGCCCATCCAGGTATTCCATTTAAGAGAATCCCACTCCTCTGCATAGTATGCTTCCGGTGCAAAATACGCCGCCGTCATATAGCCCCAATGATTTCTCTCATAGGGGTTCCAAGTATTGAATCTTCCTGCAAGAGAATCTTTGAAAGGAATTTCAATATTACCGAATTCTTGAGCCGGCAAAAGTTCAACTGTATTTACGCCGAGTTCTTTTATGTAATTAATTCCGCCGCGAATTCCATCTTCAGATAAACCCATATAAGTGCCGGGCTTTTTTGCGCCTGAAGTTGGATGGACAGTCATATCGCGAACATGCATTTCATAAATAATTAAATCCCGCCAATCGAGTTGAATCCAGCTATCGTCTTCCCAATCGTATTCTTCATTATATACGATTGACTTGCGGGGATTCATATATGTGTTATATGTTGCTACAGCTTTAGAATAAGGATCAATACACAAAACTTGTTCGGGATTTCCGATTTTATCTCCGTCGTGATAAACTTTAAAACCATAATAAAGACCGCTCAATTCTCCTTCAAGAATTGCTTCCCACACGGCATCTTTATCTCTCTTCATTTTATGGAATTTGCCTTCGGTATCGTTAACATTTTTAAATGTTACTAATTCTACTTCAACTGCATTTGGTGTGAATAATCTAAAATAAGTCTTTCCTTCTATAATGAAAGAACCAAGCTGTTTATCTGAAAAATATGAATTAAGCTCGGCATCACGCTGCTTTCTTGCTTCTGCGGCTAAATTGGATTTTTCTTGCACGAACAAATTATCACCTGCTGAAATTGTTATTATAATTAATGACAAAAATATTATGTTAATTAAGGATTTCATTTCCCATTCGAATTATTATTTAGCAACTTACTAAAAAAATAAACTATGTGGAAAATGAAAATTATTAGCGTAGTATATTATCGAAAAATCATAATGTGATTTGAGAGAAAATCCCCGAAATCTTTTGGATTCCGGGGATTTAAAAATCTTGATACTTACATCTTGTGTCTTGATACTATTTTAAAAGTACCGCTTTTTGAACAGCATTAAAGTTACTTGAACTAAATCTTATCAAATAAACTCCGCTTGGTAATGCAGAGGCATTCCAATTAATTTTATGAACACCGGTTTCAAATTTTTCATTAACTAGTTCGTCAACTTTTTGTCCTATAATATTGTAAACGGAAATGGTAACCATTTCACTCACAGGCAAAGAAAATTGAATTGTAGTGCTTGGATTAAATGGATTCGGGTAAACCGATTTTAATTCGAATTCTTTTACAAGTTCATTTTCTTCTTTTACATCTGTAGTTGGTTCTCCGATTAAATTGTACAGAATGTATTCCATGTTTACTGAGAGTTCATCGTAATCAAACAAATAAGGTTTACTGGCAAGTAGTACAAATTGTCCTTTTCCTTCAGGCTGTGAAATTACACCAACACCTTGAGGTGTATCAAATCCATCAACTGCTTGATACAGCAGCGTTGAGTTAGCCGATGTTAATTCGGTCTCAAATATGTTTATAAAATTTTGATTGGACAATAACGATATATCTGATAAACCGAGATGCGCACTTTGAAAATCTCTTAATGTAGCAAACGGGCTAGCACGCCATGTAATTCCTAAATAATTTACAAGTTCTGTATCCAAAAAACTTCTTCCCGAATTTGTTAGAAGAACAATATTTCCACCGGCATTCAAATAGCTTTTCATTAACTCTTTATTAAAACTGTTAGCATCACTTCCACCGGAGACCCATAAGACAGTTGAATATCGGCGTAATGCAGCTAACTCCAATGATCCGTTGCCTAATGCATCTGGTAAAACTTCCGGGTAACCGGAACCGGGTTGATTATAGATATCCCAAAAATCTATCGGCATACTTCCCCAATAAGCAGAATTAGAATAAGAATTAACCGCATCATCATTCCACATTAAACCGTTAACTAAGAGAATTCCTTCATTTAATGGCGGGTCAATTAATAAATAATTAACATCCTTGAGTATCCAATTATTCGGATCAAATTGCACATCAAAAGGTTCTTTAGAAACCGATATCTCAAAAGTTTGTGAAGCTTCAGTATTCCAAACAACAAATGATTCTGTTGTTCCGTCAATATATTCGATTACAATTTCAACCGGCATTGTAAATGTTGGTCCGACAGTTTGCTTTTGTTCAATTATGCCATTTATATAATAATTTTCATTTGAAACCGTACTTGACCAACCGAAATTATATTTTGGGTATCCTTCATCAAAAATCCATTGCTGGAAAAACCAATCTAAATCCATACCCGATGTTGTTTCTGCAACGCGTTGGAAATCTTCAGTAACTGCGGCTTTCCATCTTACTTGTTCGTCATGTGCATAATCATACAATATTTGGAAAAAAGTTTCATCTCCAACAACACCGCGAAGCATATGAAGCACAATAGCTGCCTTACCGTATGTTCTGTTTCCATTAAAAATGTTATTCACATTACTTATATCTTGAACGTAAATCGAGCCATTGGCAAATTTTGCTCTATTCATATTATCAAGAACATCACTCATAAATGCTTCATGCCCGTATGCTTTTTCCCAGTATATTGATTCGCTGTATGTTGCAAAACCTTCGTTAAGCCAAATGCTGTTCCAATCAGCGCATGTAATCATATCACCAAACCACTGATGAGCAAGTTCGTGTGCAATAATAGAAGTATAATATCCTCCCATAGAAGAAAGAGTTTGGTGCTCCATGGCACCGCCCCAAATAAATTCAGCGTGTCCGTACTTTTCATTTATGAAAGGATATAAACCGTATAAATCTGAAAAAACATCCAGCATATTTATGGTTTCATCCAAAATATTCAGTCTGTTTTGAGTATGATTGTGTGCATAGTTATAATGAATAACAAGCATTGAATCGGTCGGCGAATAATGATAATATTGTTCATAAATTTTATATGGTGCAATTGCCAGAGAAATTAAGTAATGAGCAATCGAATAAGACGAATGCCATTTATAAGTATGTGTTCCGTCACCGTTATCAACAATTTCTTCAAGAGAACCGTTGGAAGCCGGGATTAAATTTTTATCAATAGTAATCCAAATATCAGCGGAATCGGCTTTATCTGAGGGATCATCTTTACAAACCCACCAATCAGGAGCTCCGTAAGGTTCGCTTAAAGTCCAAATTGCATCAACCGATGTACTGTAACCAAAACTTCCTAAACCGGATGAACCTGGTACACCTTCGTAGGTGATTTCAGTTGAAAATTCATCACCATCGCTTACTGAAGAATTGAGAGTTATTTGTACTTTGTGATTTGAATGATTAAACGCAGCACCAATACCATTTACTTTAACGTCTGTTACGGTAAGTTGATTACGCAAATCGAAAAACACCGTGTTAATATTTCCTACAGCTTTTGCGTTTATTGTTACAACACTGTTAAAATAAACGGGATTTTGTACATTCTTATTATACGTAATATTCAAATCCAATTTGTAATAGGTAACATCAATATTTTGATCACCGGGATATTGAACCGTGTTATTCATTTTTGATAACAAGGAATAAGTAGATTTACCGTGAGAACAAAAATGGTCTTCATTTGTTTGTGAATGTGTAACTATTAATAAGGAGAACACAATAAATAGAATAGAAAGTTTTTTCATTAAGTACCTCGGAATAATTTTGAAGTGCAAAGATAAGATTCTTCTGAACAAAAATTAATGTAATTTTCTTTGTATGTCACCTTACGCACAAACATTGAAGGTCGTCAGACTTCGCTCGTTAGAGTCCGGAGACTACAACGGTCTCCAGACTTCGGCGAACTCTGACGAGAGTCTTCGACCGAACTCTGGCGAGTCGCTTGTATTTGACCTTCAATGTTACTTTTATAGGTTAAAATAGAGTCACCTTGAAATTCTAAAAACAGTAACCTTTAAAGTAATAATATCATTGCGTAAGGTGAATTCGTATTATAAAATGTGTGTCAAGAAACTTAACAAGATACCGGCAGCAACCGCCGAACCAATTACACCCGATACGTTTGGAGCCATAGCGTGCATAAGTAGATAATTTGATTTATCCTCAGTTAAACCCAAATGCTGAACAACACGCGCACTATCAGGTACCGCAGAAACTCCGGCAGCTCCTATCATCGGATTCAGTTTGTTATCACCTTTTAAGAAGAGATTCATTACCTTGGCAAAAATTACTCCTCCTGCTGTTGCTATCATAAATGAAATTGCACCAAGAACAAAAATTAAAATTGATTGAGGAGTTAAAAATGTAGTTGCTTGAGTTGATGCACCAACAGTTAAACCGAGAAGTATTGTTACAATATCAATAAGAGGTTTTGAAGCTGTATCTGCTAATCGTCTTGTTACACCTGATTCTTTCAGAAGGTTTCCGAAGAAAAGCATACCTAGTAATGGCAATCCTCCGGGGGAAATGAAAGTCGTTAAAAGTAGTCCTACAATTGGAAATAAAATCTTTTCGGTTTTCCCGACTGCTCGGGGAGGCTTCATCTTAATTCTTCTTTCTTCCTTGTTTGTTAGCAATTTAATAATAGGAGGTTGGAGAACAGGAACTAATGCCATATAAGAATATGCTGCAATTGCTATTGCTCCGATTAATTCGGGCGCTAATTTAGAAGATAAGAAAATTGCAGTAGGTCCATCCGCACCGCCAATTATACCGATTGCAGCTGCTTGCTGTGTGCTGAATCCTAAAGCTAAAGCAGCTAAGAAAGTTAGAAATATGCCAATCTGCGCTGCTGCTCCTAAGAGCATAAGTTTAGGATTTGAAAGCAATGTAGAGAAGTCGGTCATTGCACCAATCCCTAGAAATATTAGAGGCGGGTAAATTCCTTTTAACACCCCGAAGTAAAGATAGTTTAAAACGCTTCCTTCTTCATAAATTCCAATTTGCATTCCGGCGGTTTCCAAAAAGGGGATGTTGCCAAGAAGAATTCCGAAACCTATCGGTACTAAAAGAAGGGGTTCATATTCTTTTAAAATGCCAAGCGAAATAAATATACATCCAACAATCAGCATCAAAAAATGACCGATTGTTAAATTAGCAAAACCCGTATACTGAATAAAAATATTAAAACCGTCAATAAGTTCACGAAAAATAGCATCCATTCTTAGCCCCCAATCTCAACTAATGTATCACCCTCAAGCACGGAATCACCGGGTTTAACCTTAATTGAAATGATTTTTCCTTCTCTATCGGCGGTAATATTATTTTCCATTTTCATAGCTTCCATTATAAGTAGTTTGTCGCCGCTTTTTACAATGTCACCTTCTTTAATATTAATCTCTAAAATTGTACCCGGTAGAGGAGCTTTTACAAGACCGGCACCTTTCTTTTCTGTAGGGCTGCTTGTTTTTGCACGGTCGGCTTCCGGAGATGGGAAGGCTTGCTCTCTAACTAACTTAGGAGTCTTTGTTGTTTTTATTTCTTGTCCGATTTCGACTTCATATTTTGAACCGTTTACTTCAACTTCCGCAATGTTATCTTCAATGTTGAGTAACTCAACATTATATTTATTTCCTCTGATCGTAAACGTAAATTTTTTCATTTTCTTTCCTGTTTATCTTTTACCGGGGTATTGTCTTAATCCGTAAATCTTTGAACTCCATGGCGAATAAGGTTTTTGAACTTTCTTCATAGTAATAATTGTATTTTCAAAATCATGTATTTCTCTAAAATGTAAAAATAAAGCTGTTGATATAGCGGCAGTAACTTCACCGGAAAGATCAATAGTCTCTGTTTCTTCTTTTTCTTTTCCTGTTGATTGCAGTTTCTTTTTAATTTTATAATTGAGAAGTCTCGTAACATTAACAAATGTTATAAATAGAAAAAGTAGTGAAAGAAAAACAATCGTATAACCTAATACGGTAAGAATTAAACTATCTGTCGATATGTTTGATATCTTAAACTGAAGATCTGGAATTTCTCCTGCCGCCGATCCCATTGTTGAAACTACCGTATCTTTTACCGCACTTAATGTATCCGAGTTTTGAATCAATTCATTCATCGTCTTCTCTTATAATGGCATATTTGAATGTTTCTTCGGTGGATTCTGATCTTTCTTTGTGTTTAACATTTGTAATGCACGAATAACTCTAAACCTTGTATTACGCGGTTCAATAACGTCATCAATAAAACCATACTTGGCAGCTACATATGGATTAGCAAATTTTTGTTTGTAATCTTCTTCTTTCTCTGCAACAAAAACAGCTCTTTCGTGCGGATCTTCAATTTGACTTAATTCCTTAGCATGGAGAACTTCAATCGCTCCTCGTGGACCCATAACAGCAATTTCTGCAGCAGGCCATGAATAGTTTATATCACCACGGAGGTGTTTGGAACTCATAACATCATAAGCCCCGCCATAAGCTTTTCTTAATATTATTGTTACTTTAGGAACAGTGGCTTCACCATATGCAAAAAGAAGTTTCGCACCGTGAAGTATTATTCCACCGTATTCTTGAGCAGTTCCCGGAAGGAAACCCGGTACATCAACAAATGTGACAATAGGGATATTAAATGAATCGCAGAACCTAACGAATCTTGCGGCTTTCCGGGAAGCGTTAATATCAAGTACACCCGCCAAATAACTTGGTTGATTTGCTACAATACCAGCAGATTGACCGTTGAATCTTGCAAATCCGGTTATGATGTTTGGAGCATATCTTCTTTGAACTTCTAAAAATTCATTATAATCTACTACAGAGTGAATAACATCTTTTACATCGTAAGGTTTGTTTGGGTTTTCAGGAATTATTTCATTTAGAACATCATCAAGTCTGTCTATTGGGTCATCACAAGGCGCTAACGGTGGATCTTCTAAGTTATTTTGCGGCAGATAGCTTAAAAGTTTTCTAATTAATAATATACCTTCGTTTTCATCTTCGGCAACAAAATGTGCAACGCCAGATTTTGTACCGTGGACACTTGCACCGCCTAATTCTTCTTCTGTAACTACTTCGCCTGTTACTGTTTTTACTACTTTCGGTCCGGTTACAAACATATAAGATGTACCTTTGGACATGATTGTAAAGTCAGTCAATGCCGGTGAATAAACAGCACCACCGGCACAAGGACCAAATATTGCGGAGATTTGTGGAATCAACCCGGAAGCCAAAATATTTCTTTGGAATATATCGGCATAACCACCGAGACTTTTAACACCTTCTTGAATTCTAGCACCACCGCTGTCATTAATACCGATAACCGGGGCGCCAACCTTCATTGCTTTATCCATTACTTTACAAATCTTCTGAGCATACATTTCGGAAAGTGAACCACCGAAAACTGTAAAATCCTGTGAGAATATATAGACTAATCTTCCATCAATGGTTCCATAACCGGTAACAACTCCATCTGAAAGGTAACTTTGCTTATCAAGACCAAAGTCAACGGTACGATGTGAAACAAACATATCAAATTCTTCAAAACTCCCTTCATCCAAAAGTAGATCAATTCTTTCACGGGCAGTATACTTACCTTTTTTATGTTGAGATTCAATTCGTTTTTCACCACCGCCTAAACGTGCTTTTGCACGCATTTCCATCAACTCTTGTATCTTATCTTGTATTGCCATTTTATCTCCGTTTAAAAAATCTAATTATTATTCCGCTTTTTCACAAAACTCGGTTAACACGCCAAATGTAGATTTCGGATGAAGGAAAGCAATGTTCATACCTTCTGCACCCTTACGTGGTTCTTTATCAATAAGCTGGATACCGCTTTCATCAACTTCCTTAAGAGCTTCTTCTAATTGCGGTACGTTAAAAGCAATATGATGAATTCCTTCACCTTTCTTTTCAATAAATTTTCCGATAGGTCCTTCAGGATCAGTAGATTCTAATAATTCGATTTTTGTATCGCCTACCTTAAAGAAAGCTGTTTTTACTTTCTGGTCTGCTACTTCTTCGATTGCATAGCATTTTAACCCCAACACATTTTCGTAATAAGTTATTGCCATATCTAAATCTTTTACAGCAATTCCTATATGTTCTATGTGAGTTATTAACATGTTAGCTCCAAATCATTGAATAAATCCTTGTAACAATTAATGTGCCTATTTGCGAAAAAATACTTTTTTACAAAAAACAGCACATGCTTGATATAAACAAAATATTTAGAAAGCTTGATTAAATCAAAGACAAAACAATAAGGAAAAATTTCTCAATAATTGGAATCAATTTTACAATTTGAAAAGATGAAAATAATATTACCGGAAATTCTTGACAAAAAATGATTTTAAGTATATTTTTACTGCTCGGTTACTTGAAGTTTGTTCTTAAAAGTTGCGAAAATTTATTCCGCGTTAGCTCAACCCGCCGAAGGCGGGCGAGTTGGTAGAGTCCGTCAGTTGACTGATTAACCGAAGCACTGTGGAATTAAAATTTACTTTCCGCGTTAGCTCAATGGTAGAGCATTCGGCTGTTAACCGAAGGGTTGTAAGTTCGAATCTTACACGCGGAGCAAAGGGGAAACCCTTTTTAGTAGAACTTGAGCAATGCAGTTGTAAAAATTTGTAATTTGATTTTTAGTTGTAGGCGCTCTGTTCGAAGTATAATTAAATTATTTTGTAACAAAAAAGCGGGATGTAAAATGGCAGAGCGCGAAAAAGGAACCGTAAAATGGTTTAACAATTCTAAAGGTTACGGCTTCATTACTCGTGAAAATGGTGAAGATGTATTCGTACATTTTCAATCAATTTCCGGTGATGGCTATAAATCTTTAGATGAAGGACAAAAAGTTGAATTTACGGTTGCACAAGGCCAAAAAGGTTTGCAAGCTCAAGAAGTAACTAAAGCTTAAGTTTGGCAGTATCTTTTTACAAAGTCCGTCTTATGGCGGACTTTTTTGTTTTAAACAAAATATCCAATTTTATTTGCCTGCAATAAAAAAAAGAAAAAAATAAATTTATCAATCAGTCTTTTGCATAACCCACAAAACCCCTTCCAAATATCTTTCAATTACCTCTCATTCCTCAAAATGATTTTCTACACATGTATTGATAAAGTCATTTAGTTCCGGTTTTTCTTTAATCAATTCTTCACTGAATATTTTTATCAACGTGGAGTATTAGTTGTTAATATTAGAAATATTTTCATAATAGATATTTGTTTCTTTTTTTTGAACTTTTGTAATATCAATGTATTTCATTAAAAGAAAATAAGCAGGTCAACTTATGATAACTTCAAAAACAATTACACTTCCTAATTGGGTTAACGAAATTGATAAAAATATAAAATTAATTTCTGATGAAGATAAAATGAATTTCGTGTTGGATTTGGCTATAAGGAACATCAAAATGAAAACCGGCGGTCCTTTTGCGGCGGCTGTTTTCAATAAAAGTACTAATGAACTTGTTTCAATTGGATTAAATGTTGTTGTTGAAAACAATTGTTCAGTAGCTCATGCTGAAGTTGTAGCAATAATTAATGCAGAAGAAAAATTTCAAAACTATAGACTTGATAATACCGAGTACATTCTGATATCAAGTGCACAGCCATGCGTAATGTGCAACGGTGCCGTGCTTTGGTCGGGAATTACTACATTAGTTTATGGTGCAGCAAAAGATGACGTTGAAGAAATTGTAGGCTTTGACGAAGGTCCGCTTCATCCTAATTGGATTGAAGAATTTAATATGCGCGGCATAAATGTTATTCCAAATTTACTTAAAGAAAAATCTCGTGAAGTACTTCAACTATATAAGGACAGCGAAGGAATTATTTATTAAGATTAATCCATCACAATTATTCGATCATAAATCAAATCGAATGAGAAAGATTTCTTCTCGGTTCTTTTTTCGATATATTCGGCAACTTTCTGTAAACGCTTCGGAATCTCCATAATTTTATCTTGAGCTTTTCTTCCCATCTCGTTCAAGCCTTCAAGAGTTTCAATTTTCCAAAATGATATTGCCTCTTCAACGATTTTTTTATAATCGCGGGGACCATAAATCTTTGCTCTTCTAACAACGTCTGCCATTTCTCTAAAGTTAGGCATTGAAATACCTGGCATATCGATCGCCGGTAACATGGCTGCGGCGGATTGTAGCGCACGATTAGGATCAATCTCTAAAATTGATTTGAAAACATTCCGGTAAAAAGTGTAATGTTTTGCTTCATCTGCGGCAATATTATTCAGAATTCCATTAATGAGTGGTTCATCCTCTCCAATATAATTCCCGGTATTTTTGTGTGAATATTGTGTTGCCCTTTCCTGCAGTGTTGTATACACAAATACCTTATATGGATCTTTATCCCAATCGGGATTAAATCCCCGTTCTTGATAAACATATTGCATTTGCTCAAGTCTGGAAAAATTGAATAGTCTGCTGTCTCGTGCATAGTCTCTTAAAACACCGCCATGCCGATCTTCTTCGGCAGTCCACATGTTATTCCATTTGGACCAAAAACTATCATCTCCTAAATATTTTGCAATAATTCTATGGAAGTGAGGAAGACCTTCTTCCGTTATCAAGTTTAAACCAATTGCCACACGTGCTGAATCAGTAATTCCTCTAACACGTTCGCGAAGATTTAAAATAATATTCTCATGGTTATCATCATTCTTTTCATCTGCCGGAAGAAAATCACTTGAAAACCAGAGTTTTCTTTTTGAAACGTGTGATTCCATCCAAACTTTCACTTTTTCTTCGAGTGAAGAAAGTACTTCAGCTTTGCTTTCAATTACTTTAATCTCGTTATTTTCTTGATTAATTATAGTCATGATAACTAAGTTAGTTGTTATAAAAGGACAAGATAACTTTTTTGATCTAAAAACCAAATGCTTTCTAGTTATGAAATGTAAAAGATTTGTAAAAGTATCTATTCATTACTAATTTTTACAAACAAACAAAGTCATACAAAAATCTAGGAACAATAAAACATTTATTTTCTGTTCGAACATCAATTTTTTGTTTTTTTAATAAGTGAGTTCTCTTTCGGCTAAGAAGATGAAATCGAAAAAGTAGAGGATATAGAATGAAAAAGTTATCGGTTATTCTCAGTATTCTTTTATTAGTATTATTTTATTCATGCAAAAGTAATCCTGTTTCTTATGTAGGAGACAAAGAAAGGACTAAGTCGGGATTTATAATAGGAACCATAATTGATTCAACTTCTCGCGAGCCTTTAACAAATGTTAAAATAATTATTACGGAAATTTTTGCGAACTCCGATTTTGCCGATACGGTTACAACAAACGAATTGGGACAGTTTGAAATCGGCAATATTTTTGAGCAGGAGTATTACTTGGAGATCAACACAAAGGGTTATGTTTGCAGAACAATATTAGTTAATGTTAAAGACACATTAAAAATGAAAGACCCGGTAAAACTTCAACGAAACCGGTATCCCTATAATTATATATCTGTTGATGAATTCCCCACCGAACCGGAAAGCAACGGATATTATTATCAACTTGATCCAATCGTATTTAGGAATGACAGATCTTGGGCTATACCGTTTAATGAATCACCGGCATTAGTTTCTAAAATTCATCGAAAGATAGACTCATTGATAATATCGGTTATTCGAGATAATATCATAGTTGATTCGTTATGGTATAAGTTTTTTCAATATTCTTGCGGTGCATTCCTAGTAGAAGTACCCGCGGATATGGTGGTAAAACTTGAAGAGGATAATCAAAAGATTCTCGACCATAATTTTATTCCGGTTGATTTAAGTAAACTTGATTGGCATCATTGTTTTGATTCTACTGCAAGCATCGCTAATTATTATTTCTTTGAACAATAGAAGAGAAAGATATTAAATGAAAAGAATATTCATTTTTTTGTTTTTTATTCAGCTTTTCTTAGCAAGTAATATTGCCCAAGAAGAAAATGCACTATTAACTCCTGTTGAGTACATCTATAAAACAATCAATACAACCAAACTAAGTGCATTCGTCTTCTTCCCTGAAAGTAATGAAGAAGAGTTGCGATCTGCTGTTTTAATTTTCCACGGAGGCGGTTGGTCTGAGGGTACACCTGAATGGGCATTCAGCAGAGGACGGCATTTTGTTCAACAAAGGATGGTTGCAGTTGCGGTTCAATATAGATTGTCTGACAAAGAAATTATAACCCCAATAGAAGCTATGGAGGATGCAAAAGATGCAGTACGCTGGTTGAGATCATTGGCTGATGAATTTTCACTTGATACTTCAAAGGTTGCGGTTTACGGTTGGTCTGCGGGAGGTCATCTCGCAGCTTCTGCTGCTATTTTTAATAACGACACAAATAAGATCAGTTCTAAACCAAATGCTGTTTTATTGGTTTCACCGGCATTAGAATTGACAAAAGATAGTTGGGTAAAACAGCTATTGTTAGATAAAGCTGAGCCAACTGATATTTCACCTGCGCATCATGTTAGACCGAATTTACCTCCTACGATTATAGTTCACGGAAAGGATGACACAGTTACACCGTTAAGCGGAGTTGAGTTATTCACTCAAAGAATGGTTGAAGCAGGAAATGTTTGTCAGCTTTATGTTTACGATGGAGTAGGGCATATGTTCACACCTTCAACTGAATCCGATAAAGGTTGGCCTAACCCCGATCAGAAAATAAAAGAAGAAGCTTATTCTGAAATTGATAGCTTTTTGAGAGAACTTGGTTTCGGAAACAAACCTTATTAATAATCACTAATTTATATGGGAAATTATATATGAAAGATTCTAGAATTGAATACATTCTTCAAACGTTAAATCCGCCTCCCGGCAAAGGACTTTGGTACGGAGGTCCAACAACAATTGGAAGTCTAAAAGGAGTTAATTATAAACAAGCACTTTGGAAACCTGATAAAAAACGTCATTCAATTTGGGAGTTAGCATTACATATTGCATATTGGAATTATGCGGTTAGAAATAAATTGATTGAAGGTGAATCGGGTAAGTTCCCGAGAAATCCCTCTAATTGGCCTAAGATCAATTTTAAAGCCGGAGAAAATGAGTGGAACGCTGATAAAAAACTTATAATAACAGAACACAATTTACTTTTAGAAGCTATTCAAAACTTCAATTCAAAAAAGTTGGACGAGAGAGTGCCGAAAAGTACTAAATGGACTTATGCCGATTTACTTATGGGAATAGTGACACATAATATTTATCATACCGGGCAAATTATACTTTTGAAACGGTTGTACAAACCAAAATAATTAATGCTGTTTATCGATTAATTTTACTTATCTTTACACCGTTAAAAAATACTAATATGTAACGGATGATTTTTTAACTATAACTTATGCTGTTAGTAAATGTTAGACTTGCCTGATTTCGCCGATTTATCCCAGCCTGTTGAATCTTACTAAATTAAAATCACCCGAAAATTTATAAGTATATAGTTCTACAAATTTATTAAGAAGGAAGAAAATGTTTTCATTTAAAGAACTCGGTATTGACTCGAAAATTATCAGTGCCGTAGAAGAGTTAGGTTTTGTTAACCCAATGCCGATTCAATCGGAAGTTATTCCCTTGATGTTGGAAGATAATCCAAAAGATATAATTGCGCTTGCACAAACCGGTACCGGTAAAACTGCAGCATTCGGATTACCGATAATTCATAAAACAGATACAAGAAAAAGAAATGTTCAGTATTTAATTATTTGCCCTACACGAGAGTTGTGTTTACAAATTGCAGATGATTTAAGTGAGTATTCGGCAAAAAGTGAGAAGATTAATATTGCTGCGGTTTTCGGCGGTTCAAGCATGGAAAGACAAATTGATAAATTAAAACGAGGTGCACAAATTGTTTCTGCTACTCCGGGAAGATTATATGATTTGATTAGAAGAAATGTAATTGATCTTACCGATGTTAAAGCAGTAATTTTAGATGAAGCTGATGAAATGCTTAATATGGGATTCAAAGAAGATCTTGAAGCAATTCTTCAAGCGACACCAAAACAAAGAAATACATATATGTTCTCTGCAACAATGCCAGATCAATTATTGAAAATTGCAAATAAGTATATGAACAAACCCATTGAAATCACTATCGGTAAAAAGAATTCGGGTGCAGAGAATGTTCAGCATATCAGTTATTTTGTTCAAGCAAAAGACCGTTATTCAGCATTGAAAAGAATTGTTGATTATTATCCTGACATCTATGGAATAATCTTTTGCAGAACACGCCAGGAAACTAAAGAAGTTGCAGAAAAACTTTTGCAGGACGGCTATGATACCGAAGCATTGCATGGTGATTTATCGCAAATCCAACGTGAAGTTGTTATGAATAAATTTAGACTTAGACATACAACTTTACTCGTTGCAACAGACGTTGCTGCTCGCGGGCTTGATGTTGAAAATCTTTCTCATATCATTAATTATAATTTACCGGATGAATTAGAAATATATACACACAGAAGCGGAAGAACCGGAAGAGCAGGTAAATCTGGTACTTCGATAATTATTGCCAACTTAAAAGAGAAACATAAAATTAGATTGATTGAAGAGAAGTTGAATAAAAAATTTCAAACAATGCCGATTCCTTCCGGTAAAGAAATTTGTGAGAAGCAGCTCTTTAATTTAATTGACAGGGTAGAAAAAGTTGAAGTCGATCACACAAATGTTGAAGGTTTTCTTCCGGCTATTTATAAAAAATTAGAATGGATGGACCGAACTGAGTTGATTCAAAGATTTGTTTCGATTGAGTTTAACAGGTTTTTAGATTATTACAAAAATCTGCCCGAACTAAATTCTCCAAGTGAAAGAAGCAAGCGCGATGGCAAAGATGCAATTCGTAAAGCGAATAATTATACTCGTTTCTTTCTTAATTTAGGTGCCCGGGACGGATTGACTCCAACCACTGTCATCGGTATGATTAAAGATTTTTCAACTGTTAAGTCGATTGATATAGGCGATATAGAAATAATGAAAAACTTTTCCTTCTTTGAAGCCGACGGAAATTTTGAAAGAGAACTTCTTGCCGGATTTAAAAACCAAGTAATTAAAGGAAGAGAAATTAATATTGAAGTTGCCGAGAAGAAAAAATCAGACGGTAGAAGAGAAAGTAAAAGAGAAGGTTTTAAAGGAAAACGTGACAGAAAACGAAATTTCGATAAATTCGATAGATCAAAAAAACCTAACAGAAGAAAAAGAAAAAATTAATCATAGTTTCTTATCTTAACGTTTATGATTGATAAAAAATATAAATGGATTTTACTCGATTTAGACGATACACTTTTTGATTATTCCAAAACCGAATATAACTCGCTGCAAAGTTTATGCATGGAGTTTTTCGGTAAGTTCAACGAAGAGATTTATAAAAGCTATAGCTTGATTAATAGAAATTATTGGAATGCATTTCAAAAAGATGAAATCAAAATCGATGATGTAAAAGTTGGTCGATTTAAAGAATTTTCAAATGTAAACTTTCCCGGTATAAAAACCGATCCCCAAATCTTAAGCGAGAGATTTATTGATTACTTAAGTGAGTCAACAATTCTATTAGACGGCTCAGTTGAGTTCTTAGAATTTCTCGTTGATAATGATTTCAAACCTTCGGTAATTACAAACGGTATAAGAAGAAACCAGCTTTCAAGATTAAAACTATCCGGTACGGCTAAATATTTTGAACATATAATCATTTCAGAAGAAGTAGGATTTGCAAAACCGCGTAAAGAATATTTCGATTATGCTAAATCGAGAATCGGTTTTGATACTGATGCGACCTTGATTGTAGGTGATAATATTGATACGGATATTAAGCTCGGTCAAATACACGGCGTTGATACTTGCTGGTTTAACTTTATTAATAAAGAAAATCATTCCGAAATAAAACCCACCTATGAAGTAAAATCATTTCAAGAACTAAAATCAATTTTGTTGAAGAGCTAACTGATGCGAAAAGTTGCGTTTTTATCAATGGATTCTTTAGAGGGTTATAGTTGTTATGATGATTTATTAATTGATCCGTTAAAAAATCTAAATTGGCAGGCGGATACGGTTTCCTGGAAATCTAAAAACACAAACTGGAAAGACTATGATTGCGTAATAGTTAGATCAACCTGGGATTATCAAGACTCGCCAAAAGAATTCATCGAAGTTTTGAAAAATATTAATACTCAAACCAAGCTTGAAAACAATATCGAGATTTTCAAATGGAATATGGATAAAAAATATCTCAGAGATTTGGAAGAAAAAGGTGTAAAGATTGTTAGCTCAATTTGGAGAGAAAAATTTTATGATACTGAGTTGGAACATTATTTCGATTTACTTAACACTGACGAAATAATAATTAAGCCAACCGTAAGTGCAAGTGCATTCAATACGTTTAGAATTAATCGCAGTAATCTTGATACTCACATCTCGATACTTGATACTATCTTCAACAACACTCCGTTTATCGTACAGCCCTTCATCAATAATATAATTAAAGAAGGGGAGTATTCATTATTTTATTTCGGTGGTGAATACAGCCATGCAATTTTAAAAACACCAAAACAAAATGATTTTAGAGTCCAAGAAGAACACGGCGGAATACTAAAATTAGTTCAACCCGAAGATGAAATGAAAACGGCAGCAGAGAAAATATTGAAAGAAATTAAAACGAATCTTCTTTATGCACGGATTGATTTTGTTCGTACAGACGAAAATGATTTTGCATTGATGGAATTAGAGTTAATAGAGCCTTCACTGTATTTTAATATGGACCCCAACTCACCCCAAAGATTTTCAAAAATTTTTAATGAGTGGATGAAGTAAATGATTTTACCCTTAATTCTAATCTTTCTATTGTTTTTATGAAAAATCACTTAAAGCGATTAAGATTAAGAGTAAGATTACGATTAAGAAAAATATAATCGGTGACCGGCAATACCGCAGATTGAAACACGGAGTTGAGCCGGTTTGTTTACCTACGGCATACCAGTCGGTTAATTACCGGAAGTTTCTTCCCCTTCTTGGTCGTTCCACTTTATTCAACCTCGGTCTAGTGTCTCTCATTTCTCTGAACATTTCGACTTGTTCTATTTATTTGATTCTGTAGTTGGTAATTATCATAAGATAAGTTATCTTAAAAATTATTAAGTAAACTATTTTTACACCGTAAAGAAATTTGTATCTCAAGTTAATGCTCAATTATTTTTCATAAATGAAATCGATAAGTAAAATAATTCCATTTTTATTGCTTTTTGCATTTGCCGATTTTTTTGCTCAAAGCAGCGGTATTCATTATGAACAAGTAGCCACCGCGCATGGTTTATCCCAGTTATCTGTTAAAAGTATTGTACAGGATTATCAGGGATTTATGTGGTTCTGCACAGACGACGGATTAAACAGGTTTGACGGATATAACTGTAAGGTTTACGGTTACAACCCAAACGACACAGCCGGAATACAAAATAATCTTATCACATCAATTTGTGAAGACGACTATAAAAACCTTTGGGTTGGTACTCAAGGCGGCGGTTTATATAAATACAACCGTGAAAAAGATAAATTTATTTTCTTCGATCTTGATTCCGCCGGTGTAAACAAAAATACGGATTTGGTTTATACTCTTTATTCCAAAGGAAAATTTTTATGGATAGGCACACGCGAAGGCGGAATTGTAAAACTTAATTTGGAAACAGAAAAAGTTGAAAACTATATTAACAGCAGCAACGGACTAAAAACAAATTTTGTTACTAATATTTGTAGCGACCGCAACGGAAACATTTGGGTTGGAACAAGCAATGAAGGTTTGTTTAAATTTTCAAATGTAGAAAACAAATTCCCGGATATTTATAATTACTTTGAAAAAACACAAATATTCAGCGCAACAATTAATTCTGATGGTTCTGCCTGGATTTCAACTCCAAACGAAATAAAAAAATTAAACCCTAAATCCGGCGTTATAAAAACTTATACTTATTTTGAAAAAGTTGATAAGAAGTTAAAACCGGGCTCAGTTCTTTATGTTTACGCAGATACAATAAGAAAAACTATCTGGGCCGCGGCTTCAGGTAATTTGCTAAAATATGATTCTGCAAAAGACGAATTTTTACCGTTCGAAATTGATAATGTAAACATCTTCGCCAAATCTATTTTAAGAACCCTCTATTTTTCGGATGATAAAAATTTACTCTGGGTGGGTTCAATAAGCGACGGCGCATATAAAATAGAGCTTTCAAAGCCTAAATTTTACAACTTTCTAAATGACTCACAAATTGGTGTCGCAGTACCGGGTATGGCAATACTTCAGGATCAAGAAGGATACTTTTGGGCAGGCACTTTCGGCAGCGGTTTATTTCGGCTTGATTCTAATAAAAATATAATAAAAGATTTTCATCAAAACGACCCCTCTAAAAAGATATATGTTTACTGCCTGATGGAAGATAACGAAGGAAATATATGGTACGGTACTGTATTAAACGGGTTATTTAAATATGATAAGAAAACTAAAATAACTACAGCCTACAATACCCAAAACTCCAAGTTGAATTCAAGAGGCATCAGTTATTTATACCAGGATAAAGAAAAAAACATATGGGCTGGAACACATGCTGTAGGATTATTTAAGTATAATAAAGAATCCGATGACTTTACAAATACAAACAATGATGAAGAACTCGGTTATCAAATAAGCGCAAAGGGTATAACATGTATCTATAACGACAGTCGTGGAAATTTATGGATAGCAACTGACTCGAAGGGAATAGATAGAATTGATACAAAGACAGGAAAATTTATTAACTATTCCAGCAATAACAAAAACGGGTTAAGCCATAATTATGTTATTACAATAAAAGAAGATTCCAAAAACAATTTATGGTTGGGAACATACGGCGGTGGATTAAACAAGTTTAATTATGAAACGGAAACTTTTACTTATTATACCACAAATGAAGGCCTGCCCAATAATGCAGTTTATGCAATTGAAGAAGACAATTCCGGGGAACTTTGGATAAGCACAAACAACGGTATTTCACGATTCAATCCCGCAAAAGAAATCTTTACAAACTTTTCAACACAGGACGGATTGGCTTATAAAGAATTTGTACAGAATGCAGCTTGTAAAACCATTGCAGGCGAGATAATTTTCGGAAGCATAAACGGGTTTATTAGTTTTGATCCTGCAAAATTTTCCGACAGAAATATTGATTATAAAATAGTTACCACCGGTTTTACAATTGGAAATAAACCCGTCCCCGTTGAAACCGATTCAAAGCTAGAAAAAAATATAATTGTTGCAGATAAACTGAACTTAAGTTACCTGGATAATGTTTTTGAATTTGAATTTGCAGCATTAAACTTTGATATGCAGCGTTCCGTTAAATACGCTTATAAAATGGAAAACTTTGACGACAACTGGGTTATTACAACACCGGATAAAAGATTTGCAACCTACACTAATCTTGATCCCGGAAAATATAATTTCAAAGTAAAAGTTGTTGACCGTTCGGGAAACTTCAGCAATAATGAAGCCTCAATTTTCGTAACAATCTCCCCGCCGTTTTGGCTTACATGGTGGTTTTTTATGATAGCAGCAAGTTTGATTGTGTTTATTCTTTACTCGGTTTACAAATACAGAATTAATAAAATTCTAGAACTTGAGAGACTCCGGGTAAAAATAGCAAGCGATTTGCATGATGAAGTCGGCTCAACATTAACAAAAGTTTCAATGCGTGCACAAATGCTTGAGATGCAAATTAATGGCGAAAAAGAATCAAAAAATCTCAAACGAATTTCGGAACAAGCTCGTGAAGCTGTATCAACTATGCAGGATATTGTTTGGGCTATTGATGCTCGCAATGATGATTTTGATAATCTGATCAATAAAATGAAAGATACGGCTTATTCAATTTTAGCGGAAAAGAACATTAAGGTAAATTTTACAATATCCGGTATTGATTCGGATGAGAAACTTAATTTGGAAATTAGACAAAATCTTTACCTAATCTTAAAGGAATCCGTACATAATATTATGAAACATTCGGATGCAACAGAAGCAAATATCTCTTTGGAAAATAATAAAGAGTCCTTAACAATGATAATTTCCGATAACGGAAAAACATTTGACCAAAGAGAGTATCATACCGGGCAAGGGCTTCGCAATATTGAAATGAGAGCTAATAAAATTAATGCTGAATGCGAGTTTAAACACGATAACGGTTTTATTGTAATTGTAAAAACCCCTCCTATTTTATAAAAGATATCGTATCGCATTTTCATGCGATTGTAATTTTTAAGAGAAAAGTTGATTTTGGTCAATATGAAAAGCATTGCAATTATAGAAGATGATATTGAATTAAGAGAATTATTATATAGATACTTAAGTCATCAAAAGGAATTCAACTGCATAATTAGTGTTAATTCAATGGAAGATTTTTTCTCGGAACTTTCCGAAGAAAACAAACCCGATATAGTTTTATCAGATATAGGATTACCCGGTAAACAAGGTGACGAATCTCTAAGGGCAATTAAAGAAAAATTGCCCGAAACCGAAATCGTTATGCTTACCGTGCACGATGACCCCGAAAAAATATTTAAATGTTTGCAAGGGGGTGCATCCGGTTATCTTTTAAAAAATTCTCCGCTAGAAGAAATTAAAAAGTACTTAACAATATTGGCAGATGGCGGATCGCCAATGTCTCCGCGCATAGCAAGGAAAGTAATTGAATACTTCCAGCCAAAACAAAAATTAATAAAATCCCTTACGGAAAGAGAATATGATATTGTGGTTGGTCTTGTGGAAGGATTAAGCTATAAGATGATTGCTGATAAATATCATATTTCGATTGATACTGTTCGCCAACACATCAGAAATGTTTACCGCAAATTGAACGTCAATTCCAAAGCCGAAGTAATAACCAAAAAACTCCGCGGCGAAATTTGAGTCTCACACAAAAAGACTCCGCATCGCATTAAGATGCTATTGAAATGAATTTGTTAATAGGATATAATGTCGTGTAAATTTTCACTAACACAAAATGAGGGTGCTATGAAAAAAACAATAATACTTTTGATCAGTCTATTTTCAATCACTTCATTATTTGCCCAAGATTGGCAGAAAGTACAGTCGTTTGAAGAATCCGGCTATTTTTATACTAATGTGCAATGGCTCAGTGATTCGAAAGTGATCGTTTCTCGTGCAGGCACATTATATATATCTGAAGATAAAGGCTCTACGTGGACATCACAGGACTTAAATAACGATTCTCGTCGAGGCGATATTTTGTCTATGCACTTCATAGATCAAAGTACAGGTTTTTTATCATATAAAGCCAATGTTTCCGGAAGTATCGCGTCAACCAATACTATGATTTTGAAAACTACAAACGGCGGTGAATCCTGGGATCTGCTCTTTTCTCACGCAAATTCACCCGTAGAAATAGAATTTAGTACATTATATTTCCTTAACGAATCATTGGGCTTTGCCGGGGGATATTATCGCAAATATGACAGCACTGAAGTCGGGTATCCCGGATATTTTGCAACTATTGATACAGAAACAGGCGTAAAAGGTAGAATTCTGGATTTTTATACCGGTAGTTTAAATGACGGTAGAATTGAGGCAGTTGTTTTTACTGATGAAAATACAGGTTTTGCTATCAATGGGACAAAAATTCTAAAAACAACAAATGGAGGTGCAAATTGGGCAGAAGAATATGATCCACATCCGAGTACTGAAGCTCCTTTTGGTATCCACAAATTTTCTTTACAGATAGCAGATGGAAATGTTATAGCTTCATACCCGATGAGATTATTGGTTTCTTCTGATGTAGGCAATACCTGGGAAAACAGAGTACCGAGTGATACATCCGTCTATGATGGTTTTCAAATTACTTCGGGCGGTACTATGTATTTGTATATGAGCTATGGCGATCAGACCGGTTTTTATAAATCTTCTGATATGGGATTAAGCTGGACCAGAATTTTTGATGATAAAAGATTCTATAATATTTTTCTCCAGGGATATGAAGGTGAGGAACGTATCGAGACATTTGATTTTGCGGATGAAAATGTGGGTGTGATAATTACGACCCACGGTATTTATAAAACAGAAACAGGGGGAGTTATTACCAATATTGAGAAAGAAACAATTACTAAAAACTTCAGATTATCACAAAACTATCCAAATCCTTTCAACCCAAGTACGACAATAAGTTATTCAATCCCGAAACAAACACATGTTTCACTAAAAGTTTATGATATACTTGGAAAGGAAGTTGCCGAATTGGTCAACGAAGAAATGTCAACAGGTTCTTATAAACTTAATTTTGATGCGTCAAATCTCTCGAGCGGAATTTATTTCTATACACTAAGAGCTAATGAATATTATAGCTCGCGCAAAATGTTATTAATCAAGTAATGGAAAACTATCATGTCAAAAATTGCTAAAGGCATTTTCATTGGAACACTGTTTGCTTTTGTAATTAATGCTCAATCGTTACCTGAGAAATTGCAAGCAAAACTTGAATCGCTAGTGAAACAAAAATCTCTATTCGGAATTTCGGCTGCCGTACTAATCGGAGATGATCTAATCTGGAGAGGTACGGCAGGTTATTCTAATCCACATTCTCAAGATACGGTCACGATTGATATGAATGGATCAATCGGCAGCAATACAAAAATGATGACATCAGCCATAATTCTGCTACTTCTTGAAGAAGGGAAACTTTCACTTGATGATACAATCGATAAATGGTTTACTCCATCATCTAAAATTAATGGTGAAATCACTGTGAGACAATTACTAAATCATACAAGTGGTATTGCAAATTATACAACTGAAGCATGGGTTGATTCATTCAAAACAAATCCCGCAAAAATATGGACCATGAATGAAATGATAGATGTGTTAGTTGGAGAACCGGATTTCCAACCTGGTGCATCATGGAATTATTCTAATACCGGTTATCTGTTACTTGGCAGCATTATTGAAAAAGTTGAGAATAAATCATACAGAGATGTTCTCCACGAGAGAATTTTTGATCCTTTGGAGTTATCCACAATGTATACTCCAATTGAAGATGAACCGACCGGCCCGGTGATGACTCCTTGGTTTGATATTGATGATGACGGAGAGCAGGATAATTTAGAAGAATATTCACTTATGGCTATGCATACTAGCGGAGGTTCGGCTGGTTACATATATTCCACACCGGCTGATCTTGCAATGTTCTTAAATAAAATATTTTCGGCGGAAATTATAACGCAATCCTCTCTAATAGAAATGACTACAACTGTCCCGGCTAGAGAGAATTATGATTACGGACTCGGTCTTGTCAAATATAAAATTTTTGATAAACCTTATTACGGTCACACGGGACAATATATCGGATACTTAAGTTTCTCGGCTTACGAACCGGAAACTAAACTTAGTGTTGCTATAATAATGAATTTAACTTTTGCTGATACATATGGTGTTGGTCAAGAGATTACTGAATTAGCTTATAATGAAATAATAACCTCGATTGAAGAAGAGGATTTATTAAATGAATTTTCACTTTCACAAAACTACCCAAACCCATTCAACCCAAGTACGACAATAAGTTATTCAATCCCGAAACAAACACATGTGTCACTAAAAGTTTATGATATACTTGGAAAGGAAGTTGCAGAATTGGTCAACGAAGAAATGTCGTCCGGTTCATATAAAGTAGATTTTGATGCGACTAATCTTTCGAGCGGAATTTATTTCTACACACTAAGAGCTAATGAATTTTTCAAAACAAGAAAAATGCTGGTTTTAAAATAGTATCCATTGAAAATAAACTAAAGGACTTTAATGAAAAATATTATGATATATATTAGAACTTTATTTGTGGTCTCCATCTTTACTCTAAATGTATTTTCACAAGAGATCACGAATCCAACTATAGTTTTTCAACAAGCTGGCATCACAACAGAACAACTTTCAAAAGTTGATCATATAATTCAACATTTTACATATAGCGCATTGACAAATGATGTCCGATCACTAAAATCAATAATGGCATCGGAGGGAGTTCCGGTTGTTATAGATGTAAATAACAAACTATATGTTGCCGGATTTGTTAAATCAAACTCGCCGCTAGAAACAAAACTTCAGATTGAATCAAACGGTGGAAAAGTCACAAATATTATTGATAATATTCTAGTTGTTGAGCTGCCGGTAGAAAAATTATCAAACACACTTTTTGATGAAAACATAATTAGAGCAGAAGCCGCTGTCTATCAAAGCTCACTACTTGATACTAGTTTGTATTTCATTAATGCTCATAAAGTTCACGCTGGCGAAGATTTGCCGAAAGCATACAAAGGTGATGGCGTTATTGTTGGCGTACTTGATAGCGGTATTGATTGGACTCATCCCGCATTTAATAATGAGAACGGAAGCCGTATTCAATATCTTTGGGATGTGTCAGATGATACTAATCCACCTGCTGAGTTTGACTATGGTACAGAATACACAAAAGCAGATTTTGATCAACAGAATTCAAATCAAATTGATAACAATGGACATGGGACTCATGTAGCAAGCACCGCTGCAGGTAATTACGGCGGTGAAGATTATCCGTTAATTGGTGTTGCACCCGAAGCTGATATAGTATTTGTAAAAGGTTCAAAAAATTCAGCAGGCCCAATGCAAACAGACATTATAAATGGTTGCGATTATATTTCTAAAAAAGCTGACATATTGGGTAAACCTGTTGTAACTAATTTAAGTCTAGGGTCGACGCGAGGTACTATTGGGCATACATTATTCGAAGAAGCATTAACAAACTTGGTTGAACCTGGTAAGTTGATCGTAGCATCAGCTGGTAACAACGGATCGTCAAATATTCACCTGCAATATCAAATGTCTGGATCTAATTTCGATAGTCGATCAAATACGGAATGGAGCATAGCGGAGAGCACAAGTGGATTAGCAATTATTTTTGGATATCCGGAAAGTGAAGGTTTTAACTTTGGCGTCCAAGTATTAGATAAAGTAGGCGAATCAAAATTTATTAGCACATCTGTCACTTCCGGTGAAACTGCCACGCAAGCAGTTATTGTAGATGGTGATACACTTGCATCACTGTATTTGACAGGTCAATCAAATGGGGTTGATCCTTATTCAATTTCAATATTTTTGACTTTTAATCTTTCTTCAGATGTAAAAGAATACGACTTTAATTTGTACACATTCGGCACGGCATATTTCCATGCTTGGATAGTAAACGGAGAATTTGCAACAGATTCTGATCCGGGTAATAAAATTTTCCCCGGTGATAATCTTATGACTATCGGTTCTCCTTCAACAGCTTACAATGTTTTTAGTATTGGAGCATTTACAACAAAGCTTTCTTGGACAGATATCACTGGAGCTCCATTCCAGGTTGATGGTACTATTACAGACAGAGCATATTTCTCGAGCATTGGTCCGACAAGAGATGGCAGAATTAAACCTGATTTTTCGGCTCCGGGTCATTGGATTGCCGCAGGTTATTCGAAAGATGCAAACTTTTCATTATCACGAGTAATTGATGAAAAAACATTAGTACTGCAAGGTACAAGTATGTCCGCACCACATTTTACAGGAGTTGTCGCATTGCTCGTGGAACAAGATCCCAATTTAACTTATGAGCAAGTATTCGAAGTATTAAAGAATACAGCAATAACAGATGATATAACAGGAGAGGTTCCGAATAATGAATTTGGTTATGGAAGAATTGATGCTTATGCTGCATTACAATCAATAATAACTTCCGTAGATGATGATAATTCCGTACCGGTTGAATTCAGCTTGTCACAAAATTATCCTAATCCATTTAACCCGAGTACAACAATAAATTTTTCTATCCCTGAACAAACAAATGTTTCATTAAAAGTTTACGATGTGCTTGGTAAAGAAGTTGCAGAATTAGTAAATAAAGAAATGTCAACAGGGTTTTATAAAGTTAATTTTGATGCTTCACATCTTTCGAGTGGAATATATTTCTATAGAATTTCTGCCGGTAGTTTTATGCAGACAAAGAAAATGATGCTGGTTCGGTAATAATCAATCTTAGTCAAGTCTAATTTTTTGGAGAAATCTATGAATATGAAAGTAACGCAAAATTTTGTTTTAATAATAATTCTAACAAGTTTATTATCGTTTGGAAACTCTAATGCTCAAAATAAAATTCAATTGGGCGAAAATATTAAAGTGAAGAAATATTCAACTATACTCGATCCGTCACTAAGAATGTTTTTGAATGATTACCAACTAAATAAAAGTAAACTCAATTCAATTACTGCTAAAGAATTTTTTGAAAAACAATTATTTGAAATAAACTGGTCCGGGAACCAAATATCAATACCTCTTTTGATACAATCATCAAATTATGCCGAACTAGAATCCAAGATTATAGAACTTGGAGGTAAGGTCTTTACCAGGATATCAAATATTCTAACAGCCGAAATTCCACTTTCTAAACTTGAGGAATTAAGTGAAGTACGGACTGTATCAAAAATTGAAGCATCTTATAAAAGCGAATACAATGATCATCTTGATCTAAGTAAAATTGCTATTCAAGCAAACGATGTACATAACGGTATAGATTTACCCAAGGAGTATAGAGGCAAAAATGTTTTAATCGGTGTTGTCGATTCAGGGTTGGATTGGACTCATCCGGATTTTAACGGCTCCGAGGGAACAAGAGTACTATATTTATGGGATCAGAGCGGCGAGTCGAATGATGGGAACCCTCCAACCGGCTTCAATTATGGTGTAGAATATACAAAGGAGGATATTGACCAAGGCAATATTGATCAGCAAGATGAAAACGGACACGGTACACACGTTACATCTACCGCGGCAGGAAGTGGTTTACTCAATGAAGAATACACCGGCATTGCTCCGGATGCCAATATTATTTTCACTAAACCTACAACTTTAAGCGATGTTAATATTGTCAACGGAGTTAAGTACTTATCGGAAAAAGCCAAAGAATTAGGTAAACAAATAGTCATTAATATTAGTATCGGCGGTCACAGCGGACCTCACGACGGATCGAGTCTTTATGAACAAGCACTAAATACGATTGGAGAAAACGATGCGATTTTAGTTATCTCGGCAGGCAATTCCGGTTCGTCAAATAATTTGATTCATCTTTCCTATGCAACCGAAGGAAATAGTTTAGAGACGGGTTTTAGTACCCCGGTAAGTCTAAATTCACAACAGGCTGTTATAAACCTTTGGTATGACGAAGGAAGTATTACTGTTGGAGTGGTTGTATATAATAATTTTCAAGAATTTATAACCGAATACAATTTGGAAGCCAGCCCGAGCAATTCCAGTATTGGTGTTGTTGAAGACTCATCTGGTAACCCGGCTTACCAGGTTAGGATTGATGCTTCCACGACAAACGATTTATCAAATAATGCAAGTACAGTCCAAATCCGCATCTCTTCAATGACAGGTGCTAATCTAAGTCAAAGGAATTGGGGAATCTATACTTATGGAACAGGAGAGTTTGATGCTTGGGGAGTTGGGAATACTGTACGTTTTTATCCTTTTGATAATCTGGAGAAACGTATTAAGAAAGGCGATAATCTTAAAACCGTTGGAGTACCCGGAACTATCGAAAACGCAATTACTGTTGCCAATTATGTTACCAAGAATAGCTGGACAACCTATACCGGAATTGATACTACCATAGAGAGTTCAACGGTTGGAGACCTAGCCGCTTCATCGAGCAAAGGACCTACTCGTGACGGAAGACAGAAACCGGATATTGCCGCACCGGGTGAATTTATAGCTGCCGCAAGATCCAGTGCCGAAGAAACAATGCCCTCATTCTTTAGATTGGAAGGTGAACGATATATGGTTTTGAGCGGTACCAGCATGGCAGCCCCGCATGTTACCGGTGCTGTAGGTTTGTTGTTGGAAAAGAATCCAAACTTAACACTCTCTGAGGTGAAAGATTTGTTGAGTTCAACTGCGCAGACTGATGAATTTACAGGCAGTGTACCCAATTATTTTTTCGGCTACGGAAAGATGAATGTTCATAAGGCAATAAAAAATTTGGTTACCAGTGTTGAAGATGAAAGTTTGGAAGTGAAATTTGATCTTTCGCAAAACTATCCGAATCCATTTAACCCGACAACAGTTATCAACTACTCTATTCCTAGTAAATCGAAAGTCACACTGAAGGTTTATGATGTACTTGGGAAAGAAATAGCAAAATTAGTTGATGAAGAAAAATCAGCCGGCACTCACAACTTAGAATTCGACGCTTCAAACTTATCCAGCGGAGTTTATTTTTACAGAATCAATGCGGGTAATTTCCAAGAGGTGCGCAAAATGATGTTAATCAAATAACATTGATTTATAAATATGTAGTTAATTCTGTAAGTAAAAAGCAGCTTTATATTAATTCACTTAATAACCAAATAATAAATGGAGTCTCAAATGAAAAACTCTTTTAAACTTTTCTCTTTTGTTTTAGTAATGTCTTTGCTTTTTCTTAGTTCCACGTTGAAAGCACAAACCGATATTTCATTCGGTGCAAACGTCGGATATGGCGGAATGAATATGTCGGATTTTAATGATGCAACTAAAACTGTGTATGAAGAAATTCAAGCTCAATTTTCTAACTACTCGGTATCTCACGAAGATGTTAGCGGTGGAGTTTATTTTGATGGGCATATACTATTCACATTCAACAAATCGATTACTACCGGTTTATCAGTAAATTATATATCAGGAAGTGGCGGATTGGAGGGAACAGCAGGAGGAACAGATTATACAGTGAAGATGGATGTTTCTACGATTGAAATTCTTGGTGTATTAGGAACCAAAATTCCGTTCGGCTCAAATACTGCGCTCGCTCTTAAAGGATTTGCCGGAGTGGGGCTCCCTTCATTTGATCTTAATTTTGGCGGTAATAAAGGATCAGCTAGTGATGCATATTTTTCTGGTCGGTTACAAGGTGGAGTAGAATTTGATCTGAACTCTGTTATTCTCAATGCATTTGTTGGCTATCGCATTGCCAATGCCGGTGCACAGGAATTCGAAATCAATGGACAAAAAGGTAAATTTGAAGTAAATGGTGAAGAGAAAAAATTAGATTTATCCGGGATATTACTTGGCGTTGGAATTGATATAAAATTATAAGATAAATTTCCCGGTAATTTTTGGGTAGAACTTTAAAGAGATAAAAAGACGGAAACCGGGTGCGAAATTGATCATGGATATTTTATTGCAGCAAATATAAAGTGTTAACCTTGATATGAATGTTGGATTTGACAGAAGATAGCTGCAAGTAAGAAATGTTAAATTCTAAAATCAATTACATGAAAACAGAAAAAAAAATAATTGATATTAGTCCTATGGGACCTATCATGACGGTTATAAGAAACGCAACTGATACCAATGGGGAGTCATTAGATTTGGAATGGGAAGTTCCGCCATTCCTTAATATGGAGTTGGACCCCTTTTTCCATAAACATCCAAACGCTATCGAAACTTACGAGATTCTTGAAGGCGAAATGGAGTTTTTTGTAAATGATAAATGGTTTACCGCAATAAAAGGCGATAAACTATCTGTTCCTAAAGGAGTTACTCATATGTTTAGAAACCCGACAGATAAAACAGCGAAGGTGTACAACACCCACCAACCTGCACTAAGGATGGAAGAATTTTTTAAAGACGGAGAAAAATTTTTAAACAGAATAACAAATAATGGAACAAAGGAATTTAAGCTTAATTTGAAGGCTAAATTACACATGTCTGTTGTAGCGAATAAATACCGTAATGAAATTATAGCCGTTAAACCTCCTGATTTCGCCTTAAGATTTCTTGGGGTAATAGGAAAATTAATGGGAATAAAATATTAATAGAAAGAACTTTCATTATGCACTACCCTAAAATGATACAAGCAGCTAGCAACACCGACCCGCATGTGGCGGTTCAGTTGTTAAATCAAGCTTTGTTATTGTATCAAAGTTTGTACTTGGTTGATAGTAAATTGCTCCGAAGTCGCCACCAGCGTGTCGCTGCGAAACGTTCAATTGAGGTTTGTCAGTCTTCTTTCGCTTCAACCGGTACAACGACTATAACTGAAAGTTTTTTATCGACTACAACCTGCATCAGTATTTCTACCGGTTTTTGTTTTGTCTTTTAATTCTTTGGGGTGCTACCAAAAGCACCCCATATCTTTCTTTATCATTGATATAATTCTATAAAATTGTTTCAAAATTTATAGATTTTTGATTGTTTTGTATGATTGGGTCTGAATTCAATTGTGTTAATTTCTAGTAATATAAGAGGGCAATTATTCGTAAATTCATGTTGCTAAAAATCTCGTTGCTATAATAACACCACTTGTCTATTTTTATGCGTTCGATATGTTAGTACAATGAAAAATTTATGGCCCAATAAAAACAATAAAGGAGAACTACTTATGAGTTCGAAAAAAATGATCACCTATCTTTTTACTCTAATATTGGTGGTCTCTTTTAGCATAAATGCACAAAGCATTACAGAAACAAAAAAGATATATGAAAATGCCGGAATTACAGGTGAAAAACTGAGTAAAGTTGATTTCACTATTCAGCATTTAGTTTACAACTCGCTTTCGAGTAACCAATCACAAATAAAAGAATCAAAACCATTTTCTGGAAATTCTGTGATAACAAGTGTAAATGGAAAACTCTTTGTGTCTCTATTTATTAAATCAAGTTCTCCTCAACAAACAAAAGCACTTATTCAATCTGTCGGAGGTAGTGTAAGCAATATTATTGAAGATATTGTAATTGCTGATATACCTGTTGATGAATTGACAAATGTTGTTTTTAATGAAAATATACTTGAAGTAGAAACCGCTCGTTATTCAGAATCTTTCCTCGATGAAAGTCTAAAATACATTAACGTTGATAAAATACACAACGGAGAAAACTTACCAAAAGCTTATAAAGGGAAGGATGTAGTTGTCGGTGTATTAGATAGTGGAATTGATTGGAAACATCCATCATTTAGTAATGCAAACGGAAACCGGATTTTATATTTATGGGATATGTCCGATGATTCAAATCCACCAGCAGAATTTAACTATGGTACAGAATACACAAAAGCTGATTTAGATCAGCAGAACTCAAATCAAATTGATGACGATGGTCACGGTACTCACGTTGCAAGCACCGCCGCAGGCAATTCCAGCGGAAGTGAATATTCGTTAGATGGAGTTGCTCCTGAAGCCGACATTGTTTTCGTTAAAGGTTATAGAAACGGACCTGGTTTTGCTGATACCGATATTGTAAATGGTTGTGATTATATTTTCAAAAGAGCTAATCAATTAGGGAAACCTGCGGTTATCAACTTAAGCCTCGGCGGACTATATGGTAATACAGGAACAGCTTTATATGAACAAGCATTGACAAATTTAGTTGGTGAAGGAAAACTAATTGTTGCAGCTGCAGGAAATCAGGGAGATAATTTCTATCATTTACAATATGAAATGAGCGGTAGTTCAATCGAAGAAGCTTCCGAAACTTATTGGGAAGTAGAAAGAATGACAAATGAACAAACATTTTTGGTTGGATACCCGCAAAGTGATAATTATACTTTTGGAATTAAAGTTTATTCTGCAGATTTATCAACAGTTCTTTACACTTCACCGGCTGTGAGTTTTAATCAGATACAAATGAACGTTGATGTGGTCGTAAATAGCAACAGCATAGGAACTTTAAATATGAGTGGTCACCCGAATTTTGTTGATCCGTCTTTATCAGGGGAACCGTATTTATTTGGAATGCAGTTCATCTATGAACCTGATGCTGATTTTAGTAATTATGTTTTCTCATTATATACTTATGGTTCATCAACACTTAACGCTTGGATAATAAACGGAGAATTTACTTCTGATTCTGATCTGGGTAATAAAATTTTCCCCGGTGATAATTTTATGACTATCGGTTCTCCTTCAACAGCTTACAATGTTTTTAGTATTGGAGCTTTTACAACAAAGCTTTCTTGGACGGATATCAATGGAGCGCCATTCCAGGTTGATGGTACTATTACAGATCGAGCATATTTCTCAAGTATTGGTCCTACCAGAGATGGAAGAATTAAACCGGACTTTTCAGCCCCGGGACATTGGATTGCAGCGGGGAATTCAAAAGATGCCAATTATGATAATGAATTATTATTGAATAATATAACTGTCCATTTACAAGGTACAAGTATGGCATCACCGCATTTTACCGGTGTAGTTGCATTATTGTTGGAACAAAATCCAAATCTTACTTACCAAGAAGTATTTACAATTCTTCAAAATTCAGCAGTCGTCGATGGAATAACTGGAGCTGTACCTAATAATGAATTTGGGTATGGAAGAATTGATGCTTATGCTGCATTACAATCAATAATAACTTCCGTAGGTGATGATAATTCTGTACCGGTTGAATTCAGCTTGTTACAAAATTATCCCAACCCCTTTAATCCAAGTACGGTCATTGAATATAGTATACCGAAAAATGAGTTGGTTCAAATAAAAATTTATGATGTTCTTGGAAAAGAGATAACAACTTTAGTTAATGAGCTAAAATCTCCGGGGACTTATAGGTTAGCATTTGATGGAAATAATTTATCATCCGGGGTATATTTTTACAGAATTACTGCCGGAAGTTTTCAAGATGTTCGTAAAATGATTCTCCTCCGCTAAGGAGAAGCTTCGGCGGACAAGTGTTCACAAAATATTGAGAAGGAATCGGTATGAAAACAAAGTTATATTTAGTTATACTAATTACATTAATAATTTTTGGATGCACCTCAATGAACGATGATTATCAAAACAAATTCGATTCACATTTGAGAATGGAATTCAGTGACGAGAGTAAAAAAGATTCCGATGAAGTTATTAAGTTCTTTGGTAAGTGTAATACAGAAATTTCTACGGAGATGAGAAGTGAGCTCGAAGCAACCGGAGTTTCTGTCCAGTCTGTAATAAAAGATATTTTTACCGCATCCGGCACAAGGCAACAATTAATTGAATTAGCAAAACTCGAATCGGTAATTCGTTTGGAAAAATCTCAGATGAATAAACCTTTTAATAAAGTGAATTGAAAGTTGTATAAGTACAATCCATTTTTCTTAATATGGAGGAGAATTATAGGTGATTAAGAGTGCACTAAGCTTTTCAATAATCATATTATTATTAGCTGATTTATCGATAATTGCTAATGATAATAAAATTGCACCTAATTCAGTTGATCTTGAATTGTTTGCCGGTTCCGGAATTGCCGGCGCCAGTGTTAATTATAGTAGGATATTTTATTCAAAAAATAGTTTATCACTATTCGGAAAAATTGGTTTCGGGACATTAGTAGAAGCATCTTCCAGTTCGGGAAGCATTAACGCATTAACTCCACTTTCTGTTGGGATGTTATATGGTTCAGATAATAATCTTGAGTTAAGTTTCGGAAGAACTTTTATTTCCGATGCATCATTTAACCAGGCAAAATTTGGTTATAATTATCATCCTAATGACGGAGGATTTCTCTTCCGAGCAGGTGGAACAATGATTTTTCTTGATTCGGATGAATCAATTTTTGGTGGATATATTGGATTTGGTATTGCCTTCTGATTTTTAATTACTCTCCGGGATTTGATTACTCTCGGAGAGTTTGTAATTACTTCAATCATCTCGTCAACTTATCAGCAAATATTTTTTCAAACTTTGCCAACTTCGGTGTAATTACAAAGCTGCAATATGGTTGTGCCGGATTATTATTGTAATAATCTTGATGATATTTCTCGGCCGGATAAAATTTTTGAAACAGATTTATTTCGGTAACAATCGGTTTATCAAAAATACCGGCTTCGTTAAGTTTTTGTTTATACCGTTCTGAAAGTTCTTTTTGTTCTTCATCGTGATAAAAAATTACCGAACGATATTGAGATCCAACGTCAGCACCTTGCCGATTCAAAGTTGTCGGATCATGTGTTTTCCAAAATACTTCAAGTAAATCCTCAAAACTTATTATCTCAGAATCGTACTGAATGTGAATTACTTCAGCGTGACCGGTAGCACCGGAACAAACTTGATCATAAGTAGGATTCTCTCTCTTACCGCCGGAATAACCCGGAGTCACACTTAATACACCTTTTAATTTTTGGAAGATTGCTTCGGTACACCAAAAACAACCGGATCCGAATGTAGCTGTTTTATATTCTTTCATAATTCTTCTCTGATTTTTTTATAAATTAAGTCTACCAATTTACTAAAAAGAGATCTTAACCTGTTATCCTAATTTTATGGTTCTACCTAAACACAAAATACTCTTAATCGCAATTTCCGTATTACTATTCACATCTTGTTCGGATCGAAAAGATTTTAATGAAAAGATGCAAAGCGATGCAATATGGTATAAACAAGCAAACGTTGATCTTGGTTCAAAAATCATTATGCGATCGGTTGATGAAGGAATTGCAATTTCTCGCGGTGCAGGTTATGATATTAAAGGAAATCTGTATCAGCTAAAACAAGGTAAGTGGGAATCCGTTTTTAAATTTGATTATTCCGATAATCCTCAGATTGCGTATAATGAGGATAAGGTTTGGTTTATTCATCACGAAACACATCACAACTTTTGGCATCCGCTATTTTACGAATATGATGGAAATCAATTCAATGAAATAATTTTACCAAAAGTAATGTGGGACGAGACTGATTACTCAATGTGGAATGGAATTGAGATTCTTGATGACGGTACCGCATGGATGATCGGGCAACTTGGAAATATTTTATACTACGATGGAAAAGTTTGGAGCGAATTCGATAGTCCGTTAAAAAATGTTGAGAGAACTTCAATTTACTTCGGCGACTTAAACGATATAGGAATGATTTCAGAAAATTTGGGTTGGGCGGTTGGACGCGAAGGCGTAATTATAAAATTTGAAAATGGAAAATGGAATAGAGTTAAGTCACCTGTTGATACCGATCTTCGAAAGATTTCGATGATTGATTCAAACAACGGTTGGATAGTTGGCGATAGGGGAACAATTTTAAAATTTCAAAATGGTGAATGGCAATATTTTGAAAATGATTTTAGAGTTTCATTCAGTTCAGTAATTTCCGATGGATTAGATAAGGCATGGATTGTTGGGACGCGTTCAACTTTGTTGGAGTGGGACGGAAGTGAGTGGAAAGAAATTGAAAGCATAAAATCATTCAATGATATATTTGAAGATGTTGCGTTTGTTAAAGATGAAAACGATGAGTATAAAATTTGGGTTATAGGACAAGCGGGAATTTATACAACTTCTCAAAACCTTGGGTTTTCATTTACCGATATAACAACTGCGTCATCAATAAGAAATGAAGGCAGAGCCGCAACTTTTTTTGATGGCAACAATGATGGTTTAAATGATCTCGCTATTATATCCGATGGCGGACCAAATCTTATTTATAAAAATATTGGTAACAATGTTTTTTCGGAAATCTCTCGTGAACAAATTGGTATTACCAACGCAAGTTTGAATCAAACTTTTATTCTTGGCGATTTGGATAAAGATAACAAACTCGATCTTCTAGAAATTTTAGATGACCTAAACTACAACCTGGCATTCGGTAAAGGAGAATTTAATTTCTCGGATGATGTTAATAGAAGCAAACTTGAACTTGAAATAATTGATGCAACATTAGCGCTAACTTCAGCTAAGTTTATAGACTTCAACAACGACGGGAACCTGGATATCTATATATCTAATTTTAGTCGTGAAGATATGTTGTTTAAAAACGATGGTTATGGAAATTTTACTAATATTTATCACGAAACCGGGATAAACAAAAAATTGAATAGACAAGCTTACGGGGTAATCATTAATGATTTTAACAACGATATGCTTGCAGATATTCTTATCGTTTATAGATTTTCCGAGAATAATAAGTTTCTCGAATTATATCTGAATAAAGGTAATTTTACATTCGAAGAGAAAGAATCGGAAGTCTTTAAGTCGAATCAAAATTTAATTTCAATGTCTGCAATTTCAGCAGACTTTAATAATGATGGAACGCAAGATATCTTTGTCTTTAACTACGGTAAAACTCCTATGTTGTTATTAAATGACGGCAATGCGAATTTTACGAATGTTTCATCGGAAGCCGGATTTACAGAAATAATACAACATCCGGAACCAACCGGCGGAATACTTAACGCTGCAGACGTAAACAATAATGGTTATATAGATATTTTTGTCAGCTCAAAACTATATCTTAACTCTCCCGGATTAAAATTTACAGAAGTAAGTGAACAAGTCGGTTTATCATTTACGGGTAATCCTTCATTCGGTGATATAGATAATGACGGCGATCTTGATTTGTTTATCGGAATCAGCAAGAACTCAGCCCCCGCCGGTGAAACTGCAAAGTTATATCGAAATAATTTATCCGAAGGAAATTCCATTAAGATAAAGTTATATACCGACAAGAGTAATAGGACGGCAATAGGTACAAAAGTTTCTCTTATCGGAATGAATGAGAATAGCGAGGAAGTATATCGTAATACAAAATATTTTGGTTTCGGGGAATCTTCTTTATCGCAGCAAAATATAAGTGAACTTCATTTCGGTTTAATTGATACATTGACTTATTCGATAGAGACGGAATTCTCGTCCGGAATAAAAAAAGAAATTAATAATATTGAGCCGAATAAAACTTATACTGTAACCGAATCATCGTTATTTAATCACTATATAACATTAACAAAAAATTCAATTCAGAGAAGTATCAACTTATTAGATTGGAAATTGTCCGCTGTAAAATTACTCATGTTGATTCTGGCATCAATGTTTATATATCGGCAAACAAGAAAATGGAAATCAAATAGAATTATAAGGCGCTGGTACTTTATCCTGACCCTAATGATTTTCTTTTTGCTTTTAATTCACCTAACACTCAAGACCAATTATTATTTTGAATGGATGCTGCCGATTATCTTACCGGTACTTTTTGTGTTAGTGTTTGTTTATTATTCCAATAAATATATTGAAGAACGTGAAAGCAAGTATATATCGCATTTTAAATTACTTGAAATACTTGGCGTTGGTGGAATGGGCAAAGTTTTCAAAGCACTCGATACACAAAACAATAAACTTGTAGCGCTTAAAATTATCAACCCGACTTTGTTAAAAGATGAGGAAAACAAAAGAAGATTAAACAGCGAAGGACGATTGCTATCGTCAATTGATCATAAAAATATTGTAAAAGTATTTGAATTCGGAGAAACAGAAGAACACAGCTTTATCGCAATGGAATATTTATCCGGCGGTACTCTGGAAGAATTTGTTGAAAATAACTTCCCTTTGGATAAGGCATTACTCAAGAAAATTGCGATTGAAATTTGTGACGGCTTAAAAACCATTCATCAAAACAATGTACTGCATCGTGATTTAAAATCCCAAAACATAATGTTTGATGAAAGCAATTGCATAAGAATTATGGATTTCGGATTATCAAAATCTCCGCTTGTTTCAACCATGACTTCTCTCGGAACAGTTGTCGGAACACTTGGTTATGTTGCTCCTGAGCAAATCACCAATATTCAAGTAGATCAACGTACCGATATTTTTTCTTTCGGAGTAGTACTCTATCAAATGCTGACAAAAAAACTTCCGTTCACAGGCGAGAATGAAATGGCGTTGATACATTCAATCTTTAACACAAATCCACCACGACCATCTGAATTAAACAACTCCGATGCAAAAAATATTGATAATATTGTGATGAAATGCATTGAGAAAGATATAGATAAGAGATATAATTCCGCTTCAAAAATTAAGGAAGATCTACTCAAAATATAATTATGGAAAATTCCGAACAAAGACATAAAATAAATAAACTGTTATCCGAATTTGTTAGTCAATCTTCAACTCGTTTTTTAAATCTTTCAGCCGATGTAAAAAAAGCAGCGAATGATCCAGAGTTATTAAAACAAATCGATAAAACTTTCAAAACTATTTTGGAATTCAATCGTGTTCTAACAAAAGAACTTGATGAGCTATTTTATCAAAACGATAAACTCGAAAACAAGTTAGAGAAATTATCTGCGGAAAAGAAAAAGTTGGAAAGGTTATATGCTTCCGGAATATTGTTCCAGTCCGAAACGGAGATGAAACGTTTGATGGAAAAAGCAATTGATATGGTAGTAACCGAATTAAATGCAGATGAAGGGTTCATAGTTCTCGTTGATGATAAGTTAAACATTGATACTATCGTTGCAAAGAACATGGAACCGGAAAACGAACCGGATGCAAAAGAACTAAGTACGACAATTATTAATGACACAATTAAAAACTTAAAACCATCTCAGTTAAGTCAGCTTCAAGTAAATTCAAGTTTCGGTAGCAAACATAGTATAGTTTCTCTCGGACTTAAGGCGGCATTGTGTGTTCCGTTAGTTTCAAATTCGAAAGTTATGGGAGCAGTTTATCTGGATAGAAGAAATGCTGAATTGTCTTTCAGTGAATCTGATCTTACTTTTCTTTCATCCTTCGCGAACCAAATTGTGAAGGGAATTGAAGTCTCAAAGGAAATTGATACACTTGAAGAAAAACTTGCAAGTGTACCTTCAAATAACTTTAAAGAATTACGAGAAGAATTCAAATCCGATTACTTAATTGGTTCCGGCAGAAAATTATACGACGTCTTGAATCTTGCATCCAAAGTAAGTGATACTGATGTCTCCGTTTTGTTGCTTGGTGAAAACGGTACCGGGAAGGATTTATTAGCTCAAGCAATTCATAATAACAGTAAACGTAGAGATAAACCATTTGTTGCGGTTAATTGCGGAGCAATTCCTTCCGATCTTTTAGAGTCCGAATTGTTCGGTTATGAAAGCGGTGCATTTACCGGTGCTAATAAGAGTAAACCGGGAAGGTTAGAGTCTGCCGACGGCGGAACAGTTTTTCTTGATGAAATCGGGGAGATGAGCGTCAATCTTCAAGCAAAACTTTTGCGTGTTGTTCAAACAAGAGAGATTGAAAGATTGGGTTCGGTTGATTCTAAAAAAATTGATGTTCGTTTTATAGCCGCGACAAATCAAGATATTTCAAAAATGATTGAAGAAAAAAGATTCCGCGAAGATCTTTACTACCGTTTAAAAGTAATTGAAATTAGTATTCCGCCTCTCCGTGAAAGAAAAGAAGATGTTGAAGATCTTGTTCATTATTTTCTAAAAAAGTATTCTAATGAGAACAAAGAATTTACAATTACTGATGATGCTATTGAAACACTTGAATCATACAATTGGCCGGGAAATATTCGTGAGTTGGAAAACGTAATTCAACGCGCAGTTATCTTGTGCCCCGGTGCGGAAATCACTGTTGAGAATTTACCGTCGGAAATTATTGATGATAAAGAAGTTGTTCACGATCAAACAGAACAGCGTACTTTATCGGAAGCTGAAACAGAATTTAGAAAGAGATTTATTTTGCGTGTACTCAGAAAAACAGAATCAAAATCGGAAGCAGCAAAAGTTTTAGGAATCAATAGAAGTCACCTTCATAAATTATTAACACAACTCGATATCAATGTTTAATTGTTGCAGTTAAGCAACACTTATAATTATTACCTGTCGCCCCTTTACTACTCCGCTAAGGTATAAATTCAGTTTTCGTTTCATATTGTGATGGCACTTAAATTGCACCCATTATCCTAAAATAATTGCCGATGAAAGATAATATTCTAATTATTGATTCCGATAAAGTAATCTTAAGAAAATTAAGGGAGCTGTTAACAAGAGAGGGCTTTAGCATAATGACTGTCACAGACAAACAAGAAGCATTAAATTTATGCAAGCAGCTCCCGATTCGTTTCATCATTGGTTCACCAAATGAACTTGGGATAACCGGTGATGAAAATAAAGTCTGATAGTTAACCCTTTCGGTTTCTATATCTCCTCTTAGGCGGAGATGACATGACTCCGCCTTTTATTATTCACATCTCTTTACTTATCAATAAATTTTAGATTGTATTATGCACCAATCAACATAATTGAAAGAGTTTTATAATTACATATGATGTGAAATTAATATTACTTCATTTAATATCTTATTTAGAAGTTAATTGGAATTATTTTTATGTCTGGTTATATTATAATATCATTATTGAGGCATCTTAAATGAATAATATAACTGTAAAAAATATACCGGATAAAATTCATAAAAGACTTAAAGAACGCTCCAAGCATACGCACAGAAGTATTAATAGTGAAATTATAGCTTGTCTTGAAGAAGTGCTTTTAGACAATAAAAAAGAAGTTGAAGAAATATTAACAAGATCCGAAGAAATAAGAAGCAGATTAAACTTTGAAATATCTCTAACAGATTTGGAAGAAGCAAAAAATTCCGGTAGATTTTGATTGTTGTTGATACTAACGTTATCGCATATTTGTGGATGAAGGGAGAGTATACGGAGAATGCTAAAAGATTGCTAAAATCAGACCCGGATTGGCAGGTTCCATTATTGTGGCGTTCGGAATTTAGAAGTATTCTTTCACTTTACATAAGAAAGAAATTATTAAGCTTGAGTGAATTATATACAATAATGACGGAAGCGCAAAAAATGCTCAAAGTAAATGAGTATTCTATTGATTCATTAGATATTTTGGAAAAAGTTAAAAAATGTACTCTTTCGGCATTCGATTTGGAATTTGTAGTCCTTGCAGAAACACTTAAAACTAAACTGGTAACATTGGATAAAAAAATTTTAAGTGAGTTCCCCAAATTAACTGTATCACTAAGTAATTATAGTTCAAGTTAATTGCCTATGACTGCAACAGCTGAAATGTTTTCCTCAAAAAAAATAATTGCGATGAGTAAATTCAACATACTTCTTACTGCTATCATCTTTCTGACTTCAATTAACTATTCACAAAACATAGTTTTCAGAATTAATAATACTTCATCAACTTCAGCCGCACTTTTTTCACTCAGCGGTGAAAAACTTTCTTTATCTAGTTCGAAAAGTAGGTCAGAGCTTTTAAGTGTAGGTGAATTTATAGATACCCGAGACGGTAAAACATATAAAACCGTAAAAATCGGCACACAAATTTGGATGGCGGAGAACTTAAACTATAAGATTAGTTCCGGTAGTTGGTGTTATGATAATATAGAAGAGAATTGCAATAAATATGGTAGATTATATGATTGGGAAACCGCGATGAAAGCATGTCCATCTGGCTGGCATTTGCCGACAAAGAAGGGATTTGAAGCATTATTAAAGACAATAAATGATAATGGGATTTCACTAAAGACAGTAGGACAAGGAATCAAAGATGGAGCAGGTACAAACACAAGCGGATTTTCCGCTTTACTGGCTGGCAACCGAAACCTCAATGGTAGTTTCCGCAATTTAGATGTTTATACTTACTTTTGGAGTTCCACTGAGTACTATGGTAATAGCGCTTATACCATGAGCCTGGGCTACTATAACAGCGACGTTGGACTGTACTATAACAATAAAAAATACGGTTTTAGTGTTCGCTGCATCAAGGAGTAGACAATTTGTCAATTTTATCTTTAGAGTCTGTATCAAAAGTCAATATCGAAAAAATAATCTGTGGAAATCTCGCCAGAGTTTGGTCGAAGACTCCGTTGGAGTCTCTGGACTCTAACGAGCGTAGTCTGACGTCAGTTCAAATTTGTGGCATCAGTGCTCCAATCTTATAATAAACTTTTCTTTTGATACAGTCTCTTCGATTTAAGAAGGTAAAAATAAGATGGCTTTAGTGGAATAGCTGACGATATATAAAGCGATTGATGATTTAGTAATTGTGGATTATTATCTTTAATAATTGTAGCTGATTTCTCAAAATTAATGGCTACTACAGCCGAATGTTAAATTTGATACGTAAGATTGTTATGATCCGAATTATGGATAAACTTAATTTACTTATAACTGCTATTATTCTTCTGAATTCGATCGGTTATTCAAAAAGTACAGTTTTTCAAATCAAGAATACTTCTTCAACTTCAGCCGTACTTTTTTCACTCAGTGGAGAAAAACTAAGTTTTGTTGATTCAATTTTTACTTCAAATCCGGGAGAGTTCTTTTATGAAAATGAAAAACTGCATAACGGATTTTACCGATTTTCATTCGATAAGCAGAAATCTATTACTTTTCTTTATGACGGAAATAATGTCGAAATAAATGCTGATGCAGAGAATTTTTCTGAAACAATTGAAATAATAAACTCAGAAAGCAATCAACTCTATTATAAATTTGTTAAGCTTAACAGAGATTACAGAACCAAAACGGAATTACTTCAGTTAATAGTTTCACGATACCCAAGTAATGATGAGTATTATGAGCTTACAAAACAAAAACTAATTGAATTACAAAACGAGTATATAGGATTTGTGAATGAGATTTCACAGAAAGAACCGGAGTCATTTATTGCACGTTACATAAAATCTTCTCAGCTTCCGGTTGTTAATATTGAGTTGCAGCTTGATGAACAATTAGCACATCTTAAAAATCATTCTCTAGATAATGTGGACTTTGCCGATAATGAATTAATTTACTCGGATTGCTTTACCAACAAATCTATTGAGTATTTGACCTATTATAGAAACCCACAATTACCGATGGGTTTGCTAGAACAAGAATTTAAGAAAGCAGTCGATACACTTTTAATAAAATCGAGTGTTAATATTTTAGTGTACCAGCATGTTGCGGATTATTTAGTTGATGGATTTAAGCAGTTCGGTTTTGATAATGTTGTTGACTACATTGTAAAAAACTACGTTGTTAAAGATGATCTGTGTTTGGATGAACAAACAGAAAAGTCGATACAGAACAGAATAAATCAGAGTAAACTATTAACCGTTGGTTCAAAAGCACCTAATTTAATTGTGCCTGATGAAAACGGTGAAGAATTTAATCTCAAAAATCTTACGGCAGAAAAAATACTTTTATTATTCTATGCAAGTTGGTGTCCGCATTGCCAAGACTTGTTACCGGAGATACATAAACTATATAAACAAAGAAATGATTTTGGAGTTGTTGCAATTTCCTTAGATGAAGTAAAAGCAGATTGGATTTCTTTTATAACCGATAATAAACTTGATTGGATAAACGTTTCCGATCTAAAAGGCTGGGAAAGTAAAGCAGCGAAAGATTACTACATTTATGCTACACCGACGATGTTTTTAATAGACGGTCAAAAAAGAATTCTATCTAAACCAATAAACATAAACGAACTTAAACAAGATTTTGATATTATTAAAGCAAATTGAATTTTGTAGTCAAGTTTATGCCATTTCTAATGTACTAAATATTTACTCCGCCTTTTCTTATTCATTCCTCTTTGCTTATTTTTACTTAATTCTAAAAAGGGCAATATGAAAAAGATTATTCTTCATAAAGGCAGAGAGAAATCACTTTTTCGCAAACATCCTTGGATTTTCTCAGGTGCTATTAATTCTATAGATGATGATATTGATTTAGGCGAAACAGTTGAAGTATTTTCAGCAGATAAAAAGTTTCTTGCTGTCGGGGCTTACTCACCTCATTCACAAATTCGTGTTAGAGTATGGGATTTTAATCAAAGTGAGATTGATAAAAATTTCTTCGAAGAAAGAATTGGATCCGCATTAAATTTTCGTAAATCTGTAGTTGATAGTAAAATTTATAATGCCTATCGACTAATCAATTCGGAATCAGATGGTTTGCCGGGTGTAATTGTTGATAAATATAATGATGTTTTAGTATGTCAATTTATCTCAGCCGGTGCCGAAAAATGGAAGCAAACAATAGTAGAAATCCTTGTAAAACAATTAGAACCAACGGCAATCTATGAAAGATCAGATGCCGATGTTCGTCAAAAAGAAGGATTGAAACCAATTAAAGGAATGCTTTACGGAAAGATTGATTCAGGCGAAGTTATTATTCATGAAGATAATCTCTCTTTTATTGTAAATATTTTCACAGGACATAAAACCGGGTTTTATCTTGATCAAAGAGAAAATCGGAAAATTATTTCGGAATACTCAAAAGAGAAAAACGTACTTAATTGTTTTTCCTACACCGGCGGATTTGGAATTGCTGCATCTGTAAACGAAGCCAAGCATGTACTTAATATCGATTCTTCCGAAGAAGCATTAAACATATCAGCAAGAAATTTTCAATTAAATAAAATAAATGACGATAAGTTTACCAACTTAAAAGCGGATGTTTTTACCGAGCTTCGAAAACTTAAATCGGAAAACAAAAAATTTGATTTAATCGTTCTCGATCCGCCAAAGTTTGTTGAAGGGAAAAACAGCCTGAATAAAGCAAGCAGAGGTTATAAAGATATCAACATGCTTGCAATGCAGTTGTTAAATGATGACGGATTACTTTTTACATTTTCCTGTTCCGGACTTATGACTCCTGAGCTATTTAATAAAATAATTGCTGACGCAGCTACAGATGCCGGAGTAAATCTTTCAATAATCGATCGGCTCTGGCAGTCAGGTGATCACCGGGTTAAGACAAGTTTCCCGGAATCGCTTTACTTAAAAGGATTGTTAGTTAAAAAGGGTTAACAACTATGAAGAAAAAAGGCATTAGAGGAATGATAGATAAACTCAAAGAACCGAATAATTTTATCTCTGGTATTTATAATTACTGTGACGGTTGGTGTGAAAGATGTTCATACACTGAGCGTTGTCTGAATTTTTCCTCTCGTGATGAATACGATTTTAATAAGGAAGATGATGAGGGTACATTAGATAATTCATTGGATTCGGTGTTCGAAATGTTCTCAGACATAAGCACTTTTTTAAAGGAAGAAGCCGAAAAAAGGGGAATTGATCTTAATGAAGAAGTTGATATGAGTGATTATGAAAATGCAAAGGAGAAAGCTAACTCTCATCCTCTGACAACAAAAACTTATAAATACTTTCAGTTAGTGAATGACTGGTTCAAGTCGCGTAAAGAAGTGGTTACACAGCAAACAGACGAGTTTATTAAGTACGCCGAATTAGGTTTTGATGAAGAAAAGATTCAAAATAATGTAAATGAATTTCAAGATGCGATTGAAGTAATTCGATGGTACTTCACTTTAATTAGAGTAAAAATAAATAGGGCACTTCATACGAAATTTGATAAATCTTATGATGATGATGAGTATACATTTGAGCAAGTCAACACATCGGCTAAAATTGCTTTGGTAGGATGCGAAAAATCATTGGCAGCTTGGAAAACTCTTTATGATTATCTTAAAGAGGACGAGGATAAAATTTTGACTATCCTTGCTTATCTCGATAAGTTAATAAAAGAAATAAAAGAAGAGTTTCCGGATGTTGCCGAATTCAAGCGACCTTACTTTGATTAGCTAATTGTTAAATTGGTTTCGTAAGTAAATTATTTTTTTAATAATATTGTTGTACAACAAAACTGTTAAATCAATGAAGAAAATTATACTGTTTTTATTCTTTGTAATTTATGTTTCTGCTCAAGTAGAAAACGTTCCTTTGGATCACGGCGTTTATACCTTCCTTAAAGAAATGGAAGTAAAAAAAATAATCTATGGTATTAATGAAGATATTCCGAATCTAAAATACGGCGAAGTAAAAAACTTTTTGAAACAAATTGAATCCCGCCAAATTGAATTGAGCAATACCGAAAGGAAACTTTTTGAAAAATATAGAATTGAGTTTTACACCGATGAAATAAACGACGACAATACCTGGAATCTTTTCGGTTCTTCTCCAAATATTTTCACTTCACCTTTTTCACTCTTTGATGATAGACAAAAGTATTTATACAATTATAAAGACGGCGATAATAATGCATTTGTTGAGATGCTCGGTACTTTTAATTACGGGCATAGAGTAAAACCATCGACAAATAATGCGGAATTATACGATATCGGTTTTCGTTTTAGAGGTACATTGTTTTCTAAGCTAGGGTATAATCTTACTGTAATTAAAGGGGGAGTAAGCGGTAACAAAGATTTTTCCGCAATTCTTGATCCGCGAATGAATTATAATTTTAAGTTTATAGAAGACATTGAAAATATTATTAACTACGATTTTGTTGAAGGATATCTTCAGTATAATACTAAACCAACTGAAAATATTGATATAACCGTTCAGCTTGGCAGAGAAAAAATTACTCTCGGTTACGGATACAACAGTAAGTTATCATTTTCGGGTGATCACCCTACAATGGATTTTTTCAAGTTTAATATCAAATATGGTGTTGTAAACTTTACTTCAATTCATGCTTCAACCGTAGGTGATTTTAGTTTTGATCGAAGTCAACTATATACAAAGTATATCGCAATGAATAGATTAAAATTGAGTTTCCCGGATTTTATGGATTTCGGAGTGGGTGAAATGATTGTTTACTCCGATAGGGGAATTGACTTAGCATATATTAATCCATTGCTGTTTTATAAGTTCGCTGAAATGTCTTTACAAGACCGCGATAACGGTCTTTTCTTTATTGATGCTAAGACAAACTTTTGGAGAAATTTAGAATTTCACGGTACTTTTTTCCTCGATGAAAATTTACTCGGACATTTACAGCATCTTTCAAGATTCTCGAACAAAACTGCTTATCAACTTGGTGCTATGTGGTATCAGCCTTTAGGGCTTTGCGATCTTTCATTATTTGTTGAATACACTAAAATTCGACCATACACATATTCACATACCAACAATAAAAATACCTTTACTGCATTTGATCAAATTCTCGGACATAGAATAGGCCCCAATGCGGATGAGATTTTTATTAAAGCTGCATATAACCTTAATGAATGGATTAGACCGTCAATATCTTACTCGTATATAAGAGCGGGAAATAATATTGTTAGTGAAAACGGAACATTAATAAGGAATGTTGGCGGTGATGTTTTCCAACCTTACAGGGATGATGTTGATCCGATGGATGCACCGTTTCTTGACGGGAATAGAGTGAATACAACCGAAATAATTGCTAATTTGAAGATAGAACCTTTCCGTGATATTATTTTTGATCTTTCTTATAATTATATTTTTAGCGATCATGTTACGGAAAAATTTTCTAATAACTTGAGCTATGCACAGCTAATAATGAAACTTCAATTCTAATGAAGAAAGTAATTGCAATTATATTGCTTGCGTATGTACTTATCAGCTGCGATAAGGGAATTGAACCGTATCCCGAACCGGTTGACCCGGAGAATACTGGTATTGCGGGCACGGTAACTTTTCTCGGAAATTGGCCTTCCGGAATTGCAAGAACTCATATCGTATTATTTAAAAATCAAATTCAAACGGAAGCGGATTTTTTTCCCCCAAATTTAAGTTATGTAAGTAATGAAATTGATAGCGGTACAGTAGTTTTAGAGTATGATTCCAGAACAAATAATTTATTAGATGTAAACATCGCACCGGGAACTTATCGATATATTGTTGTTGCTCAATCAACTAAAGATGCTTTATCATTAGATAGAAAAGATTGGTTTGTTGTCGGAGTTTTTTATGCACCGAACGATAATTCAAAACCGGGAAGCATAATTGTTAATGAAGGAAGAGTTACCGAAAATGTTGATATAATTTGTGATTTTGATAATCCGCCCCCGCAGCCGCCTGGGGGTTAGTTCTATTGTTTTTAGTTATTTAATTATTGGTGAAATGAAAAATTTCTTTTACATATTAATATTTATTGCAACAACATTTGCTCAAACCGGGAATATTACCGGTTTTGTTTCCGATCAAAAAGATCAGCCGTTGGTCGGTGTTAACGTAATCATTTCCGGCTCAACAATTGGTGCCGCTACTGATATAAATGGCTTCTTTGAAATAAACAATATTGAATACGGAAGTTATGTTTTGGATGTTAGTTTTGTCGGTTATCAAAAACAGAATGTGAAAATTAATTTTAATGAATCTTATAATCCGGTAAGAATAACTTTGATTGAAGAAGTAATTCAAACCGGACAGATAGTTGTATCAGCCGGGAAATACGAACAAAAAGTAGAAGATCTTACCGTAAGCACAACAGTAGTCCCTTCGGATGTGATTGATAAAAGAAATTTTTCAAGTTTGGATGCTGTTCTTCGATATGTGCCCGGTTTCAGCATGGCGGAAGAGCAACCCAGCATCCGTGGATCTGCGGGATATAGCTTGGGGGCGGGTTCGCGCGTTCTTGTAGCAATTGACGGTGTGCCTATGTATACCGGTGATACGGGCGAAATTGTTTGGGAATTTGTTCCTTTAACAGATGTTGAACGGATTGAAGTCATCAAAGGTCCGGCAAGTTCACTTTATGGTTCTGCTGCAATCGGTGGGGTTGTTAATATTATTACTAAAAAAGCTCCTCAGAAATCTATCGTTCATTTTAGTTCTCATGGCGGCATGTATGATGATCCGTCGGTTGATATTTGGAAGTGGTCTAAAACGAAGCGTACTTATTACGGCTACTCATTAACTCACTCAAACTCTTTGGGAAATTTTGGTTACTCGGTTTCTTATAGAAGAACAAATGATGATGGACACCGAGAAAATGATCATAACAAACGGCATCTAACATATGCGAAACTGAGTTATGATTTTAACGAAAATACATCTCTTACTTTTACAGGGAACTACTTATTCATGAACCGAGGGCAGTTTAATTTCTGGAAGAACTCTCGTAATGCACTTCGTCCTCCGGATGCCGATAGAGATCAATTAGTCGTTTCAAATAGATATTTCGGAACACTTGCTTTCAATCATAAATTCAGTGATAAATTTTCGATTCAAGTTAAACCCGGTATTTACTCGTCTGTTTTTGAAGGACGCGGTATAGAGATTACCGAATCAAACGCTTTATTGTTGAGAAATGAAATTATAACTAATTATACTCCTAATGAAGATTGGACTTTCATTGCCGGAACCGAGCAAACGTATGCTGATGTCAGTTCAAATGTATTTTCAAGTCCAAGATTCTTTACCGGTTCGGGTTATCTTCATACGGAATTCAAAGGAATATCAAAACTTACTGCCACCTTAGGTGTTCGTTATGATTACATCAAAATTGATTCCGTTGAAGGAGCAAATGCAATTATGCCTAAGTTAGGATTGAACTATAAATTATTTGATACTGTTATTTTACGCGGCTCAATAGGAACAGGTTTCAGAGCACCGACTCCTGCCGAGGTGTTTATAACCGTCAGTATCGGCGGTGTTGATATAAAAAAGAATACGGACTTAACATATGAGACAAGTCTTTCTTTCGAATTAGGTGCTGTTTATAAACCTTTGCCTAATTTATTTTTTGATGCGGCATTCTTTCAAACCGATTACGATAATTTTATTGAACCGAATTTTATTAACGATGAAGGTGGTCTTGCGATTAAATTTATTAATCTTCCGAAGTCAAGAATACAAGGTGCCGAACTTGTATCGGATTACAAAATTATTCCGGAATTACTCAGTTTTAATATCGGGTATACATATTTATGGTCGCAAGATCTAAAGACAAAAAAGGCGATGAAATATCGTCCTCGTCATAGAGTTTATGCATCGCTTAATTACACTCCTTACCCGTTCGAGTTTGGAGTATATTACCGTTACTGGAGCCGAATTGAAGAGATTGACGAAACAATCGTGCAACCGCCGGTTGAATTAATTGTAGAAGGCGATCTGAGGGTTGAAGTTTATGTGTGGGATTTAAGCGCAGGTTTTAACTTTAATCTGTTTGAAATGCCGCTGAAAATTTCTGCTAATGTATATAATTTACTAAACTATAACTATATTGAATTTCTCGGCAACATACAACCTCTAAGAAATTTTTCTCTCCGGTTAGATGCGTATTTTTAGAAATCCTAAATCCTAATCTCTAAATCCGAAACAAATTCGAAGCACAAAATCAGAAATCCTAAACGGGAGATAAGGTAGTTGTGAACATTCTAATTTTTCATTTAGAATTTGTTTAGAGATTAGAATTTCGATATTAGGATTTATCCCCCACCTTGTTAATCTCATCAATTAAACTTAATATTGCCGATTAATATTCGAAGTAAATAAAAATAACAAGGACCATTTATGAAAAGATTTCATTATCTCCTCTTCGGACTAATTTTCATCTTAACAACTTTTGCTCATGAAAATGAAACTATAAAAAAAATTGAAGAAGCTTTCCAATCAGGTAAAATAAATTATGAACAAGCATTGCTTCAAAAATTTTATTCCGGTTTTGACAGGTCAAAACTAAATGATGAGTTTTCAGTTTACTCCCAATCAATACAAAAATGTGCAACTCATTTAATTGCAGAGTTTAAAAATAATTCAGATAAACTTTCGGATGAGACAATAACAATTATTGAAGGATTAATTGCTCCGAAAGTAACCAAAACAAATAACTCGATTACAACTTCAACATACATTTCGCCTTATCAAAAGTTCGAGTTGACTTATAAAACATCAGGAACGCATCGCGTACCGTCACAAGATTTGGATAATAACGGTATTCCCGATTACGTTGAAAGAGTAGCAGAGTATTTTGATCATTCATGGCGGGTGTTAATTGATACACTTGGTTTTAAGCCAATTCCTCTTGGACCCGGGGAATATTATCAAATCGGTTTTGAGAATATGGAGTATTATGGATATACAATGTCTGATGGTTCAAATGCTATGTCATATATTATGATGCATAATAATTACATTGGAAACTTTCCCCCTAATACTGATCCTGATGGGAATGTGCTCGGAGCTGCAAAGGCAACTGCAGTTCATGAATTCAAACATGCTATTCAAATCTTATATAATAATTGGAGTGAACCCGGCTGGTTTATTGAAGCCGATGCTACCTGGTCTGAAGATATAGGATTCGATCAGACCAATGATTATTATAATTACCTTCGCGACTCACAAATCCGTGAACCCGGGCGCGGGCTTGCTCAAGGAGATGGTTATGAAGATAATCTCTTCTTTCACTTCTTTACCGAGAAATACAGTATTCATACAAACCGGGAGATTTGGGAACGAAGAGAACAGTTTAATGAATCTGTTTTCAGCAGTGTTAACAATATGCTCGCTAATTACGGTGCATTTTTTGATCAAGCATTTGCGGAATATTTTACATGGTTGTTTAATACCGGGAATAATTACAATCCTAACCTACCCGGTTTTGGAGAAGCAACTTTTTATCCGACCTCCTTGCATTGTAACTTAATTACATCTTTACCCGTTGAAAGTGCAGGCTGCAGCAGAGACGCACTTTCGGGAAATTTTCTGATTTTTGACAGCCAGAATCAAAATAAATATTTGCAAGTTTTATTGGATACTCCGAACGGAAATAATTATGCGGGGGTTCTAACAATATATACTGATGGAACAACTAATGTAGAATTTTTTGAGTTAAGCAATTCAACTGAGTTGGATTTATTTGTACAACCAAAGTTAACCGATATTGAAAGATTTGTTGTTATCCCGGTTGTTACATCTACAACAGGTTCCGGTTTTAGTTATGAATATAAATTTGATGCATTTCAAACCGCAGTTTTCAATCACACACCTTTTTCCGATACCGAATCGACAGGTGATTTGGAATTCATAGTTACGGTCGAAACACCGCAGAATCTTGCATATTTAGATTCGCTCAGATTTTTTTATCAAATAAATCAAAACGGATATCAAGAATTAGAATTAAATCCGACAGGAAATGATGATGAATACTCGGTAACTATTTCTGATCCCGGGGCAGAGATTCAGTTTGATTATTATTTCAAGATTGCCGACGAATTAGGCGAAAAGATATTCCATCCTCATTCAGCACCGGATTCGGCTTTTAGCTTTTTTATAGGAAGTGATTTGGTTGCACCGGTAATCGTTCATAACTCTTTAGTCGGAACTCCTAAATATAATTTCCCCTTATATGTTTATTCGCGGGTTACGGATAATATTGGTCTCGATTCCGTTTACCTGGAATATCGTGTTAATGAAAGTGAATGGATTAAAGAGGAAATGATATTTTTAGGAAATGATATATTTGTTTCGACTATCAATCTATTACCTGAAGAATTAACAACAGGTGATTTAATTGATTATAAACTTACCGCCGTTGATATATCGTCAAACAGTAATATTGCAACCAAACCCGAAAGCAATTTCTTCAGATTTGATATTGCGGAAGGAGTTTATTTCATCAGTAAACCGAAGATTGCAATTCGTGAGCATATTCTTGCATCGACAAATGATACAATAAGTGTCTCAGATGAAATTACTATCGAAGATCTTAATATTTATTTTAAGTCTGATCACCCCAAGTTCAGCGATTTACATATTCGTCTTTATGATCCTTTTGGTAATGAATACGATTTAGTCAACCGCGATTGGTTTGAAACAGTAAATGAAAATGCCGGTTCACCTTCAATAATCTTTGATCAAGATGCTTACTTCACTTTTGATGATGCATTGTTAGTCGATACAGATTCGGCAACCGGCTCATTTGCACCCGTTCATTCGGATCTAACTCAACTTCTTGGTACATCCGCTTTCGGTGATTGGAGATTGCGCGTCTTCGATAAAGGTATTAATAACATTAAAGGTAATTGGCTTGAGTGGGGATTAATAATAAAAGGACAGGGCACAACTGATGTTAGTGATGAAACAGAAGTTTTAGTAAATAATTATCAGCTATTCCAAAACTATCCAAACCCGTTTAACCCAACAACCAGTATCAAGTATCAAGTAGCAAGTATCGAGAAAGTAAGTATTAAAGTTTACGATATTCTTGGTAGGGAAATAACAACACTTGTTAACGAAGTCAAATCACCGGGCACTTATGAAGTTAAATTTGATGGTTCGAATTTATCGAGCGGAACATATTTTTATAGACTCACTTCAAATGGTTTTTCGCAAACAATGAAACTCTTGCTGCTCAAGTAAAATATAATTTTGATAGACTCCAAAATCCCCGATATAATTTTTTATGTCGGGGATTTTTTTATCTATTAATCATTTCTTAAATAGGCATACCAATTATACTTGATTATTCGTTTTTTTTTGTTATAAATTTAAATAAAGAAAAAAAATTGAGGAAAACCATGAAAAAAAAACAAAGCATAATTTTTAAATGGATGGTACTGTCTTTGTTTTTACTTATCAATCAAGTAAGCCTTGCACAGACTGAATGGCAAATATTAAGTTTTTCCCCCATGAATTTGAAATCCCCGCACTTTTTAAACTCAGAAATTGGTTGGGCAATTGATGAATTCTCAAATGAATGTTACAAAACAATAGATGGAGGAAAAACATGGATTGTCTCTGATGTCGGTGGCAGTGCAGATGACCTCTTTTTTATTAATGAAAACATTGGCTGGGTTTGTGGGTCTGCTATGTTTCTTAGTCACTCAACTGATGGTGGTAAAACTTGGGAAGTTCAATCAGAAAATGATTGGTCAAAATCGTACCAGAAAATTCTATTCGTTAATGAATTGACAGGTTTTTTAGTATCAACAAGTACTAGAATTGAAAAAACAACTGACGGTGGTGAAAGTTGGAATGAAATTAATATGGAAAATATTGTTGAGGCTTTCCCAGAGGATATATTTTTCCTTAATGAATCAATAGGATGGATATCGGGATCGAAAGATTTTGAAGCCGTCTTAATAAAAACTACTGATGGGGGAATAACATGGAAGGATACTATATTTAATGACTATGGATCTATATCTTATGTCAAGTTTGAAAACGAGAACTTCGGCAAAATATTAACCGCTGATGGATCGATAGGCTTGACACAAGATGGCGGAAAGTCCTGGTCTTTTAAAAATAATCCCTCGGCACAATTCGGGGATTGCTTTACCCATCTTATTGAAATTGCAAACAATTTATTTATTGCTATCGGTTATTATCAAAGTGGTTTTTTCAGGATTTACCCTTTTGTCGCAATAACTCATGGTGATACTATTGAATGGGTAAAATATCAGATTAATTCACGTAATGTTTATGAACTTGGCTATTATGAAGAGAAAAGTGGTCTATTATTAGGGGGAAGTGATGTTATTAATTTAAGATATGATTTACAAAATGATACAATTATACTGAACAATATTCTTAATATTACGAATGAAAAATTTTCGGATATTCACTTTTTTGATAATGAAAACGGCTTGGCAATTTCTTGGGAAGGTGTGTACAAAACGAACAATGCCGGATATCAATGGACAAAAATTGATTCACTCGGCAGTCACAATCGGAAATTATATTTCACATCAGAGAATGATGGGTGGATTGTTGGTAACTTTATATATAAAACCAATAACAATGGATATAGCTGGGAACAGGTTGATTTTGGGATTGCAAAAGTTTGGAATGATATCAAATTTATTGATGACCTAAATGGTTGGTTAATTGGTTACAATCTAATATATCAAACAACGGATGGCGGACAAACATGGAACGATGTAACCGAAATGGAAGGCACTTTCACGGCAGTTGATTTTATTGATAATAGCACCGGATATCTTTGTGAACTCGATAGTATAATTTGGAAAACAACTGATAGCGGTTTAACCTGGGATAAGATAAGTGTCCCAGGTATAAAAAGAATGAGAGAAATAAATTTTATTGACGAGAACAATGGATGGTTGATTGTAGATCAACAATTTTATAAGACAAATGATGGTGGAGTTACTTGGTTGCCTTCAGCTGAATTATCTTTTAACATTATTACGGATGGTTACGTTATCGGCAATAACGTTTGGTTAATCGGTTCTACTACTCAAGGTGGTTTCGTAGCATACTCTAATGATTATGGTGAAAGCTGGGAGGAAATTAAATTAGCCTCAAGAGAGGTTCGTTCTATCTTCATGCTCTCAGAAGATACAGGTTGGATAACAGGAGCCGGTGGATTGGTTCTGGGGACTTCGAATATCGTTAGTGTTGCGGATGAAAGATTTGATCAACTTGTTAACGAATATCAGCTATTCCAAAACTATCCAAACCCGTTTAACCCAACAACCAGTATCAAGTATCAAGTAGCAAGTATCGAGAAAGTAAGTATTAAAGTTTACGATATTCTTGGTAGGGAAATAACAACACTTGTTAACGAAGTCAAATCACCGGGCACTTATGAAGTTAAATTTGATGGTTCGAATTTATCGAGCGGAACATATTTTTATAGACTCACTTCAAATGGTTTTTCGCAAACAATGAAACTCTTGCTGCTCAAGTAAAATATAATTTTGATAGACTCCAAAATCCCCGATATAATTTTTATTTCGGGGATTTTTTTTATTGATAACCGGATATGCAAGTATTGATATATTTCTTATTGCATGGTATATTCAAAAAAACAATTCTACCATTTATGGGGGGAAATACCGTGCAGAAGTTATTCACACTTATTACAGCTATTGTTGTATCTATTAACATCTCGATTTTTGCTCAAACCAATGAAGTAAAACTTGTTTCGATTGATCTAACCAATCCGGTAAAATTAGAACGTATTGAATTACTAAACTTTCCGGTTATTAATATTACTTCGGAAAAACTTTATACTGCAGCAACAGAATCACAATTAGAAAATTTGAACAAATATAAAATAGAATATGGGTTGTTCAGTGATTATGTGAATTATGAAAATCTCTACATTATTTCAGAAAAGAAAAATCGAAAAATTAATGAAGCGATGTTAAAAACAGTGGAGCATGTAAAACTTGCCGACGTTTCGTTAATAATTGCCGAAGATGCTTCAATTAATAATCATGACTTAAAAATCATTCCGGTAATAAATATCACAAGAACTTTTAAGAATATTAAAACAAGATATAATTCAACTTATTCCAGTAGTAAATTGGATTCAATGATAATTCCCATAATAAATGATGTTAATGTAGAATCCGTAACAAGTTATATACAAGGGTTACAGGACTTTGGAACACGATTTCTTCGTCATCCAAACAGAAAAGAAGTTGCGCTTTGGATTAAAGAAAAATTTGAGTTGATGGGTTATTCTGATGTAGTTCTTGATTCATTTGTTGTTTCTGGTTATATGCAATACAATGTGATCGCAACTTATCCGGCTGAAGTCCCGACAAGTAAAACAATTGTTGTTGGAGGTCATCACGATTCTATTACACAGCAAAGTTTAAGCAACACATTTGCACCTGCACCCGGTGCAGATGATAATGCAAGCGGCACTACGGCCGTACTTGAATCTGCCCGTGTATTAAAAGAAAATAATTTTCAGTCCAAGGCAAATATTAAATTTGTAACCTTTGCCGCAGAAGAATTGGGACTATATGGCAGCCATTTTCATGCTCAGAAAGCACTTAATAGTGGTGCAGATATCAAACTAATGATTAACCATGATATGATTAGCAGTTCGAGAAGACCGCTTGCCGAAAGTGTTGTTGATATAAATCATTATCGAGGCTCTGAAGTTTACCGAGATATTGCCGTTCAAACAGTAAATAAATACACGAACACCAACGCTTTAATCGGTCAGTTAAATAGTAGCGGATCTGACAGCTATTCCTTTTGGTCAAGAGGATTTGATGCCGTATACTTTGAGGAATATGATTTTAGTAGTTACTACCATACTGATCAAGATCTTATTCAGAACTATGATATGGAGTTTTGCACGGAGGTAATTAAAGGTTCTGTCGCAACCTTGATTTCAGTTTCACTAATTCCGGCGATAGTTTCTAATTTTGAAATTTATGATGCGGGCGATGGTGAAACTATTGTGTTAAATTGGGATCCCGGTAGTGAATCGAATCTTGATTATTACAAAGTTTATCTAGGTACATCCGAAGGGAATTACAGCAGTGTTTATGAAATGAATAATAATACTTACGAAATTACAGGTCTAACGGAAGGAGTTGTTTATTATTTAGGTGTTTCTGTGGTTGATACAGATGGTTATGAATCTTTGATAATTGAACGAACTAAGATTCCTTATTCAGTTCCGTTGACTCCGGTACAATTTGCAGTTGAACCTTCATGGCAATCCGTAGTTTTAAATTGGAAAGCCAATGAAGAACTTGATCTTGCCGGATACAATATTTATCGTTCGATAAAGGACAGCGAAGAAATAACCAAATTAAATAACGAGCTTGTTACTGAAAATACATTTACCGACAATACTGCCGAAAGCGGTATCTATTATAATTATTTTATTAGTGCCGAAGACCTGGATGAAAATGAAAGTGAATATTCAGCTAAAATAGTTTCCCGTGCTGTAACTTTGGATCAAGGAATTTTACTCGTTGATGAAACCGCGGATGGCGACGGTTCACTTTTTTCTCCAACTGATGAACAAGTGGATGACTTCTATAAAAATGCAATAAATGATTTTGATTATAGCTCTTTCGACTTAAAATCAGCAGCAAAAATTAGTCTTTCAGATTTTGGTGCTCATTCAGCCGTGTTATGGTATGGTGATGATAAGACCGATCAAGATGCTTTACAGTTTAGAGCAGACATAAAAAAATATTTGGAATTCGGTGGTAAGTTCTTCTATTCAGGTTATCGTCCGTCAAAAACTTTTGCGGGTGTAACAGGACTTACACATGAATTCAATGAAGGTGATTTTTTATATGACTATTTTAAAATCAATAGTGTGAATTATAGTTTGCTTGCTCGTTTTAACGGAGCTGAAAGCGAGTCACTGGGTTATCCTAATATTTTCATCGATCAAAACAAAACCGAAGCAAGTAATAGTTACCATATAAATGGTATTGAAACTTTTGAGCCTGTTGAAGGAGCAGTTGAAATTTACAAATACAATTCCAGTTATGATATCGGCACGCCGCAAGGCTCACTAAGTGGTAAAACTGTCGGAATAGAATATATCGGTGAAGATTTTTCAACGGTAATATTAAGTTTCCCTTTGTATTATATGAATGAAAGCGAGGCTTATGAATTTATTAATTATGTATTCGCAGAAAAATTCAGATTAATAACCAGCATTGAAACAGACGAAACAGATAAAATTCCTTTAACATTTAGTTTGCAGCAAAATTTCCCGAACCCGTTTAATCCAAGTACAAATATTGAATTTTCTATACCACAGAATCAAAAAGTGACTTTAAAGGTTTATGACATACTTGGTAGATTAGTTTCAACTTTAGTTGACCGGGAATTAAATGCAGGAAATCACAAAGTAACTTTCAATGCAGGTGATATATCCAGCGGTGTTTATTTCTATACTATTAATGCCGGTGAGTTCAACGCAACTAAAAAATTAATTTTGCTTAGATAGAGGAAATAATGAGAAAATTTTTATCGGTGTTTCTGTTAACAATACTATTTATTGGAACAAATGCACAAACACTCAAACAAAAAATTGAATCTGTTCATAGTTATATGAGTGTTGATAGTGTTACTTATTATGTCCAATCTTTAGAAAACTTCGGTACACGATTTCAGTATCATGAAAATAGGAAGGATATTGCAAATTGGTTGAAAGATCAGTTTACCGGTATGGGATATGAACAAGTTGAGCTTGATTCTTTTTTAGTCATAACCAGGTATAATAATAATGTTCCTGTTATGCAGTATAATGTAGTCGCAACTCTCACTGGATCAACAAGACCTGATGATATTTACATAATCGGCGGTCATTATGATTCTTTCAATCAAACCGGCGATCCATATTTGTCGGCACCGGGCGCCGATGATAATGCAAGTGGTACAGCTTCCGCATTAGAAACTGCAAGAGCTATAAAATTAGCAGGATATCAACCTTCGGCAACTATTAAATTTGTTTGCTTTGCAGCGGAGGAATTAATGCTTTCGGGTAATTCCGGTTCGGAATATATGGCTGCGAAATATCGTGAACAAAACATCAACCTAAAATTGATGATTAACAATGATATGATAGCTAATAATCCGAGACCGTTGAATGAAAGTATGGTTAGCGTAAATTATTATACAGGTAATGAATATCTAAAAGACATTGCAAAACAACTTGTAGAAGAATATACTGTAGTAACTCCAATGGATGGGGGACGGGATACATGGACAGACAGCCGATCTTTTCATGAAGAAGGATTTCCTGCAATATATTACGATGAATATGATTTTAGTCCGAACTACCATACATCGAATGATGTGATTGCAAATTGCGATATGGAATATTGTACTGAGATTATTAAAGCATCATCGGCAATGTTGATTTATAGTATCGAAGCGCCCGGAATTGTAAATAATTTAAATGCCTTTGATGTTGGCGATGGTGCATCCATTCAATTAAGCTGGTCGGCAACTGAATCTGAATTTTTAGCCGGGTACAAAATTTATGTTGGTAATAATGAAAATGACTTAAATTACTATGCGACATCCGATACCACGATTCAAATAGTATCAGGACTACAGGAAGGGATTCAATACTATTTCGGAGTGAGTAGTTTGGATCAAGACGAAAATGAAAGTATTAAAAGAATTATCTCCACAGTTCCAAATTCATTACCGATTACGCCGGCTTCCTTGACTGCAGAACCAAAATTAAATGCAATAGAACTAAGTTGGGATGCAAACACCGAACTTGATTTACTTGGTTATAGAATTTATAAAATACCCGTAGCGTTACTCGATTATTTCCCACCTTTGACTTTTTATACAACTGATACATTATTCGTCGATGAAGATATAGTCAGCGGAATGTGGTATGAATATGTCGTCTATGCATTTGATGCAGATTCTAATTTTAGCATTGAAGGTGCAACGGTTATTTCACGCGCTGTTACTTTGGATAGAGGAATTCTATTTGTTAATGAAACATTAGGAGGAGATGGGTCAATCGGCAATCCGTCGTTAGATCAGTTGGGTGATTTTTATTTTACACTTCCCGAGTCAAATTACGAATTGGATAATATCGATGTATGGGATGAGAGCGATTTTAATCTGGCTCATCTTTGCGCACATAATACTGTTATTTGGCATATTGATAAATCAGCCGATGTAAATACATTTCAATATACCAATGTTATTAAAGAATATTTGGATTACGGAGGTAATTTAATATTCACCGGTTATAAACCTTCAAAAGCATTTGCAAATTCTTCAAGTATGATAAATGAATTTATTGAAGGAAGTTTTATTTATGACTATATGAAAATTTCGAGATCGGAAAACTCGCTGCTTGGTTTATTTAAAAACGGGAAAAGTGAATCCTCCGGTTATCCAAATTTAGAGCTTGATCCGGAGAAAATTAACACGGCTGATGGACATATTAAAACAATTGAAGTTATTCATCCAAACGATGAAACGGATATAATTTATTCATATTCAACTGATTATCCGGCGAGTGATATTAAAGGAGCATTATCCGGTAAACCAATCGGAATTGAATACTTATCGGAAGATTATAATCTAATTATACTTTCTTTGCCTCTATATTATGTTAATAAATCTCAAGCTCAAGAATTTTTAAATTATGTTTTGATAAATAAATTTAACACCCCGACAAGTATTGAATTTGAAAATGGTGAGGAAGAGTTAGCAAACGAATTCTATTTAGCGCAAAATTACCCAAACCCATTCAACCCAACTACCAGTATCGAGTATCAAGTAGCAAGTATCGAGAAAGTAAGTATTAAAGTTTACGATATTCTCGGTCGGGAAATAACAACACTTGTTAACGAAGTCAAATCTCCCGGCATATACGAAGTAAAATTTGATGCATCAAATTTATCGAGCGGAGTTTATTTTTATCAATTAAATGCAGGCTCCAAAACAGCAACGAAAAAACTTTTATTGCTGAAATAAAGTCAAATACATTTAAGCTAATACGGCTTCTGAATACTTCAAATCCAGGTTAATTAATTTTTGTGTTGAAAATTACCGTTCACTTATTTATGTTTTTATCAAAATCACACTAATTGCAGATTTGATACTTTTGTTTTTGTGAGCAAAGGTATCAATCATTGCAGCAACAACAGTGATTGAAAGATTTATAGATGAGGTAAAAATGAAAAAGTTAATACTTCTTATTAGTCTTTTATCATTCCAATTAATTATATCAGCACAAAGCAAAATTGATTTAGCAGAAAAAGCAAAAACAATTCCTGAAATCAACAAAAATGCATTTGTAATTCCTAAAGCGAATGCTTCCTCAACAGAAGGTAATATAATTGGTTACACAGATTATGATTATGTAAGTAATAATGGAATGCTCAATCAATTGGACTTGTTTGACATTGACTCTGACGGGAAATTAGATCCGGTTGGTACTTATATGAGAAGATTATCTACCGAAGCAAATGGCTTAAGACAGCAAGTAATGTTTCTCGGTTTGGAAAATGAGTATGTATCATTCCCGATATCAGGTTCGAATTTACCTTCAGGTAGCGGTACAATTCAAGTATTAAGAGCAGGACCTTGGAGTGGTCACGCTGCTATTATGTTTTTTGAAGGTGGGAAAATGAAGATATCGGTTATTCGGTTAGTGGATTTCTATTTAATTGTTAATGCCGTTGAACTCGATTTCACAATTTCCTATCCAAACTTTTGCTATTTAGACGACGGAAAAATTTATGCAATTTCTAATGATGATAAGTTGAGATTAATAAGTGTAGATAATCCGCGAGTATCAAACGAAACCGGGATAGAATTTTCAGCTGGCTCATCTCTTCAGCCAATTAAAAGGTCACCGAACGGTCAATACTTAGCTGTTGTTAATGCCAATACCGAAACTCAAGTTATACTGCATTATTCCAGCGATTCAGGTGAAACATGGAGTGAAGAAATAATCGGCGAAAATTTGGTCGATGAAATTTCAAATAGACCTAACACCTATCCATTATTTACCAATTTTGGACAAGCATCATATGTATTAGATGATTCGGGTGGAGTTCATATCGGAATGAACGGATACGGTTTACATATTGATAATACCGATACAACATTTGCTTACCCGGCTTTATATTGGAACAACAGACAAAGAGAATGGATTGCAATCTCTCATCCGGACGAAGAAGGCGAAGAACTTACTGGCTTGTATCCGGGTAATGGAATAGGTAACGCGTACCCGACACCAATGGTAAGTAATGATGGGAAAGATGTAACAGTAATTTATCAAGCGCCAGAATATGAAAATGGGGTGCTTCAAATTTATAGTGGGGATGGTTCCGATAATAATTATGAGTGTTTTTATGCAAATATTGTATTGACAAGTCCAAATTATTCTGGTTGGTTACTATTTGGAAAACCTCATCAGTCAGAAGTATTTCCTACTGCATTTGATTGGATTGAAAAACATCATGCGCAACCTCCTCAAATATGGACATCATGGCATTACCAATTTATGTACATGGTTGATGCAATACCTGGGTGCTCAATATTTGATGAAAATAGTCCTGATGAAAATACATATTGGGTTCATGATAGTTTTTTTATTGCGACGACAGGGGTTGATGAAGAGAAAGAGTTTAATTTTGTATTAACTCAAAACTACCCAAACCCATTTAACCCAAGCACCACAATAAAATTCACAATTCCAAGCGTAGGGGACGAATATTTTCGTCCCCTACAAACCAAGTTAATCGTGTACGACATCCTCGGCAGAGAAATAAAAACTTTAGTCAATGAAGTCAAATCTCCCGGCACATACGAAGTTAAATTTGATGCATCTGGTTTATCGAGCGGAATATATTTTTATACATTACAAAGCGGTTCATTTACGCAAACCCGCAAAATGATTCTAATGAAGTAATGTCTTATAAATTTTCGGAATCAAAAAAAATGATTCCGGGAATTAGAGTTATTAATTTTACGTTCATAAAGCAATTCAAAATTTCCTTATAGAAATTCTCATCTCATATAAGTAAGTTGGTCATGTCCGATTTATTCAAACAGAGGTAAATATGTTTCGTCAAATAACACTTTTATTAGTTTTTTTAGTACTCACTATAACCGCACAAGATCATTCAAAATTTATAAGAGGTCCATTCGCAACTCCGCAAGATGTTACCAAAAGATGCCTTGAATGCCACGATGTGGCTGATGAAATAATGAATACAAGACACTGGTTATGGCTAGGTGATGTTATTAAATCCGGAAAATATGAAGGACAGCAGCTTGGTAAAAGAAATATTATAAATAATTTTTGTATAGCAGTTTCATCAAACGAACCGAGATGTACAAGTTGTCATATCGGCTATGGTTGGGAAGACGAATCATTTGATTTTACAAAAGCTGAAAATATTGATTGCCTCGTTTGTCATGAGCAAACCGGAAATTATAAAAAAGAACCCACAGCAGCCGGAATGCCCGCAAAAAATGTTGATTTATTGGCTTCGGCAAAAAGTGTAGGAAGACCATCGCGACAGAATTGCGGCAGTTGTCACTTTGACGGTGGCGGCGGAGTCGGGGTTAAACATGGCGATCTTGATGATAGTCTTTATGATCCAACTCCGGAAATAGATTTTCATATGGGAAGGTTGGATTTTCATTGTGAAGATTGTCACAGTAAAAAAGATCATCAAATTTTAGGTTCCTCGCATGCATCAATTGCAGCAGGAGAAAAGAATCTCTCTTGTGAGAATTGTCATAAAGGTAATATCCACTCAAAAGATATACTTAATGCTCACTTAAATTCTGTTGCATGCGAAACATGTCACATTCCTTACTTTGCTAAAGTTGAACCCACAAAAACATGGTGGGATTGGTCTAAAGCAGGAGAAGAAAGAGAAAAATCTGTTGATGCTGACGGAAACGAAACTTATTCTAAAATGAAAGGTGAATTTGCGTGGGAGAAGAATGTAACTCCTGTTTATACATGGTACAACGGAACTGCCGATATTCATTTAATCGGAGATGTTGTTGAAGATAAAGTTGTTAAGTTGAATAAAACTAACGGTGATATAAAGGACCCAAATTCAAAAATTTATCCATTCAAATTAATGAGAGGAAAACAGCCGTTTGATCCGGTTAATAATTATCTAATAGTACCCCGTTTGTTTGGCGAAGGTGGGTATTGGAAAACTTTTGATTGGATTAATGCTTCAAGTATAGGAATGGAAACAGTTGGTCTTGAATTTTCCGGTCAAGTTGATTTTATCGAAACAGAAATGTACTGGCCTATTAACCATATGGTTGCTCCGGCAGATCAAGCGGTTAAATGTATTGAATGCCATGGTGTAAGAGAAGGTAAACGTGTTGACTTAAAAGCTCTCGGTTATTCCGAAGACCCGATGAAAACAGGAGGAAGATTCAAAAGCGGAATTATTAAGTAGTTAAAATAAATCCCCGGGATTTTCTTCAATAGAATTTAAAACAAAAAGTTTTTTGTATAAATTTCTTACCGATAAACCCCGGGGATTTTCAGACTCAAAAACTCAAATCAAAAACAAGTCCGGCATAAAAACTTCTTCCCGGTGTGCCGTAGAAAAGTACCTCTTCGTAATCAGCATCAAAAAGATTTTCAACTCTGCCGAAGAGTTTCAGATTTGAAATCAATTTATAGTTTACCGTAAAATCAACTATTGTATAACTATCAAGTTTAACTCTTGCCGAAGGAAAAGAAGAAAAATCTTCATCCTCGCGTTCACCGATATATCTTATTGATGTGTTTAAATTTAGTCTTTCAATTGGATTATATGAAAGTGATAATGTTAATTTATCTTTTGGTCGGCGGATTAATTTTGATTCCGATTCGTTGCTTAAGTCAACTGCATCGGAATAAGTGTATGTTAGGTTCGCATAAAAATTATTTGATTGATATGTAATGAAAGATTCTATCCCTTTTGTCTCTGCTTCATTAATATTTATCGTTACAAAATTTTGATCGAACCCAAACATATTTTCAAATTTCATTGAAAAGTAAGTTGCACCGAAAGCGAAGCCGCTCCCGAAGAAATATTGTTCAAATCCCAAATCCCACCCTGAATTTTCTTCTGGTTTCAAATCCGGGTTACCAAATGTAGGATCGAACAAATAAAATAATGACGGTGCTTTGAATCCCGTACCATAATTGGCTTTTAGTTTAGTATTTGTTTTGTCATAGAAAAATGATGTTCCTAACTTATAAGTAGAATGATTTCCGAATTTCTCATTATCATCAAATCGTATTCCTGCAATTGCAGAAAAACCACCATCAAGAATTAATTGATTTTGAAGAAAAGCAGAATTAGTCCTCATCTGCTGAGAAGGGAAAACACTTTCAAAAGGTCCCCATTCACTAATAGAAATATATTCTGTGTTGGCTTTTTCAAGTTCGGTTTCTAATCCGAGTGTAATAACATTATACGGAATGAATGTAAGATTGTTAAGCCATTCGAATTTTGTACGTGTTGCATTTGCGAAATTTGTTGAAGAGCCGGGATTATTATCATCCGGTTCGTCAATTGATTTGCTTATTCTTCTAAGAACCGAACCGCTAAATTTTTGTTTCCATTTGTTATCGAATAAATCGTAATTGACAGCAGCATTAAAAATATTCTCTTCAATATCATAAGTATAGTTCGGGTCATCTCCGAATTGTGTACCTTGATCCAAATCAGTAGAAGAATTTGTATGTCGATAATTAAGGCTTAGTTTCATATTATCTAATACTTGTGCCGAAAGAAAAGATGAGAATGAATTGTTTGAATAACCGTCTTTCTCGGTATTGCCGTATTTTTCATTAGCTGCGGATATCCCTTCGGTAGAAATTCTTGCAAAGTTAATTGAGTAGTTAAATAAACTGTAATTGCCGGAAAACTGTCCACTGCCTCTGTAATAACTGTTTGAACCGCCTTCGGCCTGAAGTGATATTTTATTAACATCGCTCCCTTGTTCGGTAAAAATATTGATTATGCCCGCGAGAGCATCGGAGCCGTAAAGTGTACTTTGAGGACCGCGTACAACTTCAATTCGTTCAATATTACTGGTTTGTAAATTTGATAAATCGAATGCATTGCTTGGTGAACTCGGATCATTTACTTCCACTCCGTCAATTAATACTAACGTATGGTTTGCATTTGCACCGCGCATAAACAAACTGTTGAGTTTTCCAAGTCCGCCTTGTTGTGCAATTGAAATGCCGGGAATTTCTCGTAATAATTGAAGAACCGTAGACGAGTTTGATCTTTGAATAAGCGACTTATCGATAATCGAATATGAACTCGAAATATTTTGAACTTCGGTTGGATATTTTGTTGCCGTGACAAGAACATCACTCAAAGAAATTTTAAGAGTATCTTCCTGTGCGAAAGTTGAAAAAATAAATAGCAGTAAAAACAAAAAAGAATATAGATATTTCATTGAAGTTACCTCCTTAAAAGATGTAACTTCGAGGGCGTGATGTAACGTGAAAAATGAAATTTACGTTCATAACCTCACCCGCGAAGGTTAATTAGTTGTTGAATGCTCACGGCAGGTCTCCTGGCTTAGGACGTCTATCAGCGCCTTCCCATCCGTTATAAACCGACAGTGGCATATTGCTGAAGACTTTTGTAAGTCCTTCACAGTTGCGGGGCAGCACCGGAATTTAACCGGTTTCCCTAGCGCCGTAAGTTTGTTTAAGAACTAGCCGAAACTTAAGGAAGAAATTTATTGTGAGCAAGATTAATTTTAGCAATACTTGCGCAAATACAAAAATTTAATCCATGTATTTCGAGTTATCAAAGAAATCTTTGAATTTAATTTCTATTAGCATTATTTTGCAATTAGATATTTGACTCCAACAATCGGAAATTTGTGACTCGCCAGAGAATTATATATACAGATTATTTAGTACCGCAGATAAACAATAGCATTGTAATAAATCCACAAACAGTAGACAAATAAGGAGGAGATTAATGGGCTGGCTCTCAGAAGCGCTTGGTTCGTCTATCGGTAAAAAATTTGTAATGGGTTTTACCGGTATCGGCCTGATTCTCTTTTTGATCTTTCATCTTGTCGGTAACTTCACTCTTTACGGAGGTCCTGAAGCCTTCAACGGGTATGTTCATACCCTGGACATTGTTAAACCGATAATTAGAGTAATTGAAGTTGGGCTGGGGCTTGTATTTATTTTTCACATCTATAACGGAATCAAATTGTGGTGGGAAAACAAGAAAGCAAGACCAAATGATTACAAGATATCAGGAAAATCAAAAAATTCAACATTGTTCTCGCGTACTATGATTCAAACCGGAAGTATTGTTTTTATTTTTCTTGTTCTGCATCTTGCTACATTTTGGTGGTTGTTTAATTTTTCCGGTGAACCGCACGAAAAAGGTGATGCTTATTATGCAATAGTTGTTGAATGGTTCCAAATTGAATGGTATGCGATTTTTTATGTGATCGCAGTTATTCTTTTAGGATTTCATCTCAATCACGGCTTTCAAAGTGCATTTCAAACTTTTGGTTGGAACCACAAAAAGTATTTTCCTTTTATTCAAAAATTAGGAACTGTATACGCAGTTATTATGGCTTTAGGATTTGCATCCTTCCCGATTTACTTTTTATTTTTTTACGGAGGTAACTAATGGTTAAGCTAGATTCGAAAATTCCGGAAGGACATATTTCCGAAAAATGGACTAATCATAAGTTCAATATGAAATTGATAAACCCTGCTAACAAAAGAAAGTATGATGTTATTGTGGTTGGTACTGGGTTAGCGGGCGCATCGGCGGCTGCTTCATTAGCTGAATTAGGTTATAATGTAAAAGCATTTACATTTCATGATAGTGCTAGACGTGCTCACTCGATTTCTGCTCAAGGGGGTATTAACGCAGCTAAAAATTATCAAAATGACGGTGACTCGATTTATAGATTATTTTACGATACTGTAAAAGGTGGTGACTTCCGCGCCAGAGAGTCAAATGTTTATAGACTCGCCGAAGTAAGCAACAACATTATAGATCAATGTGTTGCACAAGGTGTTCCTTTTGCCAGAGAATACGGTGGTTTACTTGACAATCGTTCATTCGGCGGAGCTCAAGTATCACGAACTTTTTACGCAAGAGGCCAAACAGGTCAACAATTATTGTTGGGTGCTTATAGTGCGCTTAGCCGTCAAGTTGGTTTGGGAAAAGTTAAGATGTATTCAAGACGTGAGATGCTGGAATTAGTTGTAGTAGATGGGATTGCTCGCGGAATCGTATGCCGAAATTTAGTTAACGGCGAAATTGAAAATTACTCCGCTCATGCAGTAATTGTTGCAACCGGTGGTTATTCAAATGTTTTCTTCCTCTCAACCAATGCGATGAATTGTAACACAACAGCTATTTGGCGTGCTCATAAAAAAGGTGCACTTTTTGCTAATCCTTGTTTTACTCAAATTCACCCGACTTGTTTACCTGTCCATGGCGAAGGTCAATCGAAACTCACATTAATGAGTGAATCACTTCGAAATGACGGCAGAATCTGGGTATCGAAAAAGAAAGGTGATATGCGTGAACCGAATGATATTCCCGAAGAAGAAAGAGATTATTACTTAGAAAGAAAATATCCTTCTTTTGGAAACCTTTCTCCCCGTGATATTTCTTCAAGAAGTGCAAAAGAAGTTGTTGATGAAGGAAGAGGAGCAAAAGGACAAGAAGCAGTTTATTTAGACTTTGAAGATGCAATTAAAAGACTCGGTAGAAAAGCAATTGAAGAAAAATACGGCAATCTTTTTGAAATTTATGAAACAATTACCGGCGAAAACCCATACACTGTACCGATGAAAATTTATCCCGCTCCTCACTATACAATGGGGGGACTTTGGGTAGATTATAACTTAATGAGCAATATCCCCGGTCTATTTGTTTTAGGTGAAGCAAATTTCTCAGATCACGGTGCCAATAGATTGGGTGCAAGTGCTTTAATGCAAGGTTTGGCAGATGGTTACTTTGTTATACCTTATACTATTGGTAATTACCTTGCAGCCGATAAGCCCGAAAAACTATCGGTTGATCATGCTGAATTTGAAAATGTAAAAAAACAAACAGAAGATTTAACAAAGAAATTCCTATCTATTAACGGAAAGCAAACCGTTGATGATATTCATAAGCGACTCGGTAGAATTATGTGGAACAAAGTAGGTATGGGTAGAAACGAAAACGGTTTAAAAGAAGCCGTCAATGAAATAAGAGAACTTAGAGAAGAATTTTGGAAAGATGTTAAAGTACCGGGTAATGATAAAGATATAAACCAAACGCTCGAACGGGTCGGCAGACTTGCAGATTATTTTGAACTGGGGGAACTTATGGCTGTTGATGCTCTCAATAGAAATGAATCTTGCGGCGGACATTTCCGCGAAGAATATCAGACCGAAGAAGGCGAGGCGTTACGTAACGATGAAGAATATACTTATGTTGCTGCCTGGGAAATGGAAGAACTTGGTAAATGGAAACTGCATAAAGAAGATTTACAATTTGAATATGTAAAACTATCCACGAGGAGCTATAAATAATGAGTGGAAAACATTTGAATCTGAAATTAAAAATCTGGAGACAATCCGGACCTCAAACAACGGGTAGTTTTGTCGATTATCAAATCGAAGTTTCACCCGATGATTCTTTCCTTGAAATGCTGGATGAATTAAACAATAAACTTGAAAGCGAAGGAAAAGAACCGATCGCATTTGAAAGTGACTGCCGCGAAGGAATTTGCGGAACTTGCGGACTTGTAATAAACGGACAACCTCACGGTCCGATCCCCAAAATTGCAACTTGTCAACTTCATATGCGTAATTTTAATAACGGCGATACAATTTGGATTGAGCCATTCCGTGCAAAAGCCTTCCCCGTTTTAAAAGATTTGATTGTTGATAGAAGTGGATTCGATGAAATTATGAATGCCGGAGGCTTTATTTCAGTCAATACAGGCGGTGTGCCGGATGCAAACGAAATATTGATACCCAAAGAAACTGCTGCTGAATCAATGGATGCGGCAGCATGTATAGGATGCGGTGCTTGTGTTGCTGCATGTAAAAATGCTTCGGCTATGTTATTCGTTAGTGCAAAAGTTTCTCAATTTGCATTGCTGCCCCAAGGCAAGCCCGAAAGATTCCGCAGAGTTGAAAAGATGGTAAAGGTTATGGATGATCTTGGGTTCGGAAGCTGTACAAATACTTATGCATGCGAAGCCGAATGCCCGAAAGGAATTTCGGTTACCAACATTGCAAGGATGAATAGAGAATATTTCTTGGCAAAAGTTAAATCCAAGGAATTAGAAGTATAAAATTGTTTCATTTATCACAAATAAAAATCCCGGTTAATTTAATCGGGATTTTTTCTTTTTGTTTTACTATAATACATTCTAAATCTGATAAATAATTATTAAAAAACCATGTTTGAACGAGAAGTAAAATTTATTTACGATTTTAATTCCAACAAAGTTAAAAAGCTCGGTGCATCGGCAACATATACCGAACTGCTTCCGTTGGGAATTCATCCGGCAATTTTACAGTACATCTCTGCAGAAATTGAATTCCGTGTTTTTGAAGATAGACAAACATTACTTAAGCATTCAATGTTTGATTATTCCGGTGCGGAAATTTCCAAACATTTCAAAAAAATTACCGATGTAGTAAAAAGCGAAAAAAGATTTTCAACAGATTTTTTAAGCAAAGTAATTCTTCATGCTACGTCTTTTAATCTTAATTACTTGATAAGACCGAATTGGTCATTGAAAAAATTAGTATTTGATACGAGTGAATCTGCTTCCGCTGCAGAGATAAACCAAATATTGAACTATGCTTTTTATTATAAACACATCATTAAAGTCATAAGAAGATACTTTGAAAGGAAAAAATTAATTACTCTGGACAAAGAAGAATTTAACGAACTACTTCTAAAAATTGATCAAGTAAGTTTTGAATCATATGGCAGCGATATCATCGATTATGCTATGAAATCAATGTCTTCCTTTTTTAATATTGGCTCGATGAATCAAAAAAATATTCCTATTCAAGCAATTGTTGTTTTTCTTCAAGAGAAAAAATTAACTTCTCATTTGGAAGTGCTGCATAACAAACTTGGTGATGAACCCAAATCAAAAGTAGATGTAAATGATTTAAGAAAAATTTTATTGAATATTCCGATTGAAAGAACCGAGTATTTTGATGTTCCTCCGAAAACTGAAAAAGTAAAAATTGTTGAAGAAAAACCTATTGAACCGAAAGAGGAGAAGGAAGATTTAGATTTAACTCATGAGGAACCGGTTGAAGAATCAAAAGCAGAAATAGATAAATCTGATGAAGTAGAAATAAAACTAAGGGCAAATAAAGAAAAAGAAGTAGCGGAAATTGAAAAAGAAGAAGAACCCGTAATTGAAAAAGATAATTCTAGTGAAGTGACATCCGAAGGAGAACCGGAGGAAGATTTTTTAATTGAACAGCATGAACCGTCGCCTGAAATTATTTTGTCTACGGAAGATACCGAAGAACATGAGTTTGATGTTAATCTTGAAAAAGAAAAAACAAAAGAGTTGATTGATGAATTTGTTGAAGATGAAACTGAACTTGAAGATCAGGCCGATTATGAAGAGTTAATTGAAAGTGAAGAAGAATCCGATTACATAAACGATGAAGAAAAAATAGAAGACAAACTTGAGGAAGAACCAACAATTGAAGAACCTCATGAAGAAATTGATGAATTAATCTTTGAAGACGAAGTAGAATATGAACTGACTCCGGCTGTAGAAGATGATTACAGTCATCCTAAAATTGCAGACGAAGATATTCTGGACGAAGAATCTAAAGAAGATTTAATAGAAAAGGTTGAAGAAACCGAAAGTGATATTGATTTGGAAGATACCGAGGAATCAAAGGAAATTGAAGAAACCTCAATAGTTGAAGATGAACAAACCGAAGAAGAAGAGACAACGGAACCCACATTATTTGGTGATGAAGAATTGATTAAAAAATCGGAAGATGAGTTTATAAAAGACTTCGGTTCGTTAAATCAATCAAAAAGAATTGATATTTCAGACTTGCTCGAAAACAGAAATATGACAAGAATTATTGAAGTTGTTTTCGATTATGATATGGAGGAATTTGCAAACGCAATTGAAAGAATTTGTGATTCATCAAGCAGACAGGAAGCATTTGCAACGTTGCACGAAATATTTGAAGTAAACCAAGTCAATCCTTCCTCAAAAGAAGCACAAGCATTTAAAGACATCATTTCAGAATACTTTGAACAGAGTTAGGTCTAATGTTTATCGATACCGCTAAAATATTCATTAAGTCCGGTAAAGGTGGAAACGGTGCTGTAGCTTTTCGGAGAGAAAAATTTGTTCCCAAAGGCGGTCCATCCGGAGGTAACGGTGGTAAAGGTGGAGATGTTATTTTCATTGCAGATAGAAACCTTCATACTCTTTTGGATTTCACTTACAAAAGAAAATACACTGCTGATGATGGCGCACCCGGGGGCTCGGCTCTAAAAGACGGCAAAAATGGTAAAGATATTATTATAAAAGTACCGGTCGGAACTATAATTAAAAATTTTGAAACCGATGAATTGATTGCCGATTTAACCGAACATGAAGAATCTGTAATTATTGCAAAAGGGGGAAAGGGAGGAAAAGGAAATAGTAATTTTGCAACATCCACTAACCAAGCACCTCGCAAAGCTGAACCGGGTAAACCAGGTGAAGAAAAATTTGTTAAGTTGGAATTAAAACTTATTGCAGATGTCGGTTTAGTCGGTTTCCCGAATGCAGGTAAATCAACTTTGATTTCTGCTGTTTCAGCGGCAAGACCAAAAATTGCCGATTATCCTTTCACAACTCTTGAACCGAATTTGGGAATTGTTAAGTATAAAGATTTCAACACATTTGTGGTTGCCGATATTCCCGGTATTATCGAAGGTGCGCACGCGGGGAAGGGACTAGGTCATAAATTTCTTAAGCATATCGAGCGTACGAAAATATTATTGATATTAATTGATATTGCTTCCGAAGATTATTTGAAAGAATATAAAATATTATTGAATGAATTAAATGAATTTTCCGATGTATTAAGTGATAAGCAAAAAATTGTTGCAATCTCCAAATGTGATTTGCTCGGTGATGAAGAGATAAAAGAACTCAGTAATTTAAAATTCCCCGGTGCGGATAAAAAAGTATTTTTCATTTCTTCAGTTTCCGGGAAAGGAATTCCCAAATTATTGGATTACCTATGGCAGCAGATAAACAATTAACTCTTGCCAAATTTTTAATTGTCATCATTTCTTTATTAATTCTTCTTGCAGTTTCAATTACTGCAGGAATATCAATTGGTTCAGTAGACATTTCAATTAAACAGTTAATTGCACTTTTTACTTACGAAGAAGTTGATGATTCGGTTGCCCGAATAATTTATGATATCAGGTTGCCGAGAGTTTTACTTGCAATTGCTGTGGGGGGCGGACTTTCAGTTGCCGGCGCTGTATTCCAGGCTTTATTAATGAATCCTCTTGCCGAACCATACATATTGGGTATTTCAAGCGGCGGTACCTTTGGAGCTATTCTTTCTTTTCTACTTGGGTTGACTTTTTTTTATACACAGTTGTTTGCTTTTACCGGTGCCGTAATAGTGGTCTTTTTGGTTTTTTATCTGGGACAACGTTTCGGTGAACTTGAACCGAATGTATTGCTGTTAACAGGTGTAATGATAGGTGCTTTTTTCTCTGCATTGATTTTATTGATGTTAACGGTTATGGAAGATTCCGTTCGTACTGCAGTTTTTTGGCTGATCGGAAATTTGAGTTTCTCAGGTATGGAAAATGTTATAATAGTTCTACCGGTAGTTGTGATTGGTTCTTTGTTTTTGTTTTTCCTTTCACAAAAATTTAATGTCTTAACACTTGGTTCTTCCACCGCATCTCAGCTTGGAATAAATGCCGGTTTTGTAAAGAACTTTTCATATATCGTTTCAAGTTTGATTGTCGGAGCGGTTGTTTCCGTAAGCGGAATAATCGGATTTGTCGGTTTACTAATTCCGCACATCGTTCGCTTAATTGTCGGTGTTGATAATAGAATTGTTGTACCGGCATCTTTTTTACTTGGGGCAAGTTATCTTATAATTGCAGATATAATTGCAAGAACAATAATTTCGCCTGCAGAAATTCCGGTTGGTGCAATTACCGCTCTTTTAGGTGCACCTGTTTTTATATATTTACTTCGAAGAAGATTTAGTATAATAAAATGAGTGAGATGAAAATGGAAAAATATATAACAAAAAAATATGCATCTATTTTGATTCTGCTTATTGTTGTTGCCTGTGGTACAGGAATTAACCTTTTTTCAGATCAAGAAGAAGTAAAATTAGGAATTCAGTTTGATGGGGAAATAAGATCTAAACCTGATGAATTCCCTATTTACAATAAAAACCCTCAAGTAAAGGAATATATAAGAACAAGAATCTACGATCACGTTTTGGAATCTCCCGAAGTTAAAAAAAACGTTGTATACAGCTATCAAATGGAAATAATCGATAACGATTCAACTCTGAATGCATTTGCGGTACCGGGCGGATATATTTATTTATATACAGGACTTATAAAATATTTAGACTCCGAAGCGGCGTTAGCCGGTGTAATTGCTCACGAAATTGCACACATCGAAAGGAGACATGCAACACAAAGAATTACAAATGCATACGGATTGCAGCTGCTTGCAAATTTAGCACTTGGCAACAATCCATCGCAAGTAAGCATAATTGTTGCAAATTTATTCTCCGGATTAACATTATTAGCTAACAGCCGTTCTGCCGAAGATGAGTCGGATAAATATGCTGTTTTGTATTTAAGCTCAACGCGGTACTATCCGGGCGGTGTAAAATTCTTTTTTGAGAAATTAAGAGATGACGGAAAAATATCATCAGGTGGTGGAGGTATTGCAACATTTCTCTCGACTCACCCTGATCCGATCGATAGAATTAACACAACCGAACAAAGATTAAGAGAACAAGGTCTTCCAATTCGAACATATACGGATGTTGAAGAACCTACTATCTTTAGAGAAGAATATATTCGGAATATAAAAGATAGAATTTAACGGATACTCATTTACTTGAAGTTTCAAAAGCAGTGTGATATATTTACAATCTTGTTTTTTTACGGCGGGGTAGCTCAGTAGGTTAGAGCAGTGGAATCATAATCCACGTGTCGGGGGTTCGAATCCCTCCCCCGCTACAGAAACGATTAGGAGAAAAAGATGTACACATTATTAATAGTAATATCGGTAATTATAGCAGCTTTGCTGATAGTAATAGTTCTGCTACAAGCAGGTAAGGGCGAAGGATTGTCCGGTGCAATCGGCGGAGGTGTTGGTAATATGGGTCAAATGTTCGGAACAAGAAGAACTGCAGACTTTTTGAGTAAATCTACATGGTGGCTTGGCGGCTCAATGTTGGTATTGGCAATTCTGATTAACTTATTCTTCCTGCCGACTTCCGTTGATCAGCAGAGAGAAAGTATAATTCAAAGTACTCAGCAGAGAGCGGTTCCAACGTCACCGGCGCTTCCTCCTGCAACAGCGCCCACAGAACAAGTTCCTACTCAGCAGCAACAACCCGATAATGAATAAAAAATTAACCCGTCAACCGACGGGTTTATTTTATAAATTTTCGGCAAGATAGGTAATAATTTTATCCTGCAAACCCCTGTAATAATTCTGTCCTTTCGACTTAAAGTTCATTATAATACTTACAATTATATCTCTATCACTTTTTGTAGTTAAATAGCCTGACAGGGAAGAAACACCATTAAGGCTTCCCGTTTTCCCTCTAAAATTCTTATAAGCACTTGACTGATAAAACCGATCCTGTAAAGTTCCATCCTCACCTGCAATAGCTAATGAATTGTAATAAAAATCAAATTTATCAATATCGAGATAGATATATTCTAATAAACTGACAACCGATGCTGCAGATACTCTGTTAAATCTGGAAATGCCGGAACCGTCGACAATTTCTATTCCTCTGTAAAAAATATCATACTTTTCTAAAAAAGAAATTACAGCTTGAGTTGCATAAAAGGAATTTCCTTCTTTGCCACTATATTCGGCACCAATTATTTTGAAAAGATTTTCGGCGAGATAGTTGTCGCTTTTCTTATTAACCCTGTCAACTAAATCCATCAAAGAGTTTTGAAAGGAAGCTATTTCTATAACAGACGAAGGAGTGCGTCCGGCATATGCTTTGCCTTTGATGCTAATTCCTTTTTTTTCAAGCTGATATCTAAAAAGATTTGCAATAAAAACTGCATGCGAATCCGGGTTAACAAAATAACTATACGGGTTTCTTCTTTTTTGTATTCCACCGCTGATTTGAACAGTAATGTTTTCCCCACTTGTTTTAAAATTTATTCTGGGTACCGAACGTGAGCTTGTTATTTTTGCGTTAATTGTTGCATTATAAAAATCTCCGCTTGGCTCAATTTCATAAGATGGTGAATTGCCGACCTGTCCATTTGTAAAAAATTTTACAACAATTTGATTTCTATTTAAGCTTAGTCCGGAAATAGGAGGGAGTTTAACATTTGCTCGCTCATCAACTATCCAATCGTCCCGAGTATATACTTTGTCGAAGTATGTTTCATCTGCAAAAATATTTCCGTCAATTTGTCGTATACCCGATTCATAAATATCATCAACTAATTGCTGAAGATTCTTATCGGTAAATTGTGCATCACCGAATCCTTTTATGAATAGGTTCCCATTGATAATACTGTCCGAAAAGATATCATCATCGCTATAAACTTTAGTGTAAAGATAATCTTTATCTCCAAGAATATTTAACGCCGCAGCTACCGTATATAACTTAACGTTGGAAGCCGGTATTAGGTTATTGAATATATCTTTTGCATAGATAGTATCCATTGAAATCGGGTCGTATATGAGAACCGAAATATCAACTTGACTATCGTTTGCTAAGAAGGAATCAATTTTGTTTTTAACAATATCTTGCGAGTGGAGAATAACGGTTTGTATTAACAAGAAAGTAAATAAGAGTAGTTTTATCATATTCTCAAAATGTAATTAAATAAATGAAGTGGAAAAATACATTAATTACCTTATTTTTGTAATTCTTTTCACAAGTCAGGTAATAAAATGGTTAAGAAAAATCCGGTTGAAAAAGCGTATAAGAATTTAGAATTTCTTAGTTCTGCGGAAGCAAGAACAGTAAGAATTTTAGCAGAATATTATGAACCTCAGGCAAGACTTAGACGCAACAGTATTGCAGATACGGTTGTGTTTTTCGGTTCGGCTAGGTTAAAATCCAAGAAAGATGCACAAAAAGAATTGCGATTACTAAAACAATCTGCAAAAAATAAAAATACAAGCATCTATAAAAGAAAAATTGCGGATGCTGAAAGAAATCTGGCAATGTCGCAATATTATGAAGATGCAACCGAGTTATCTCAAAAATTAACCGAGTGGTCGTTAAATTTACCTACCGATGATCATCGGTTTATTATTACAAGCGGTGGCGGACCCGGAATTATGGAAGCCGCTAATAAGGGTGCAACTCTTGCAGGCGGCCCAACCATTGGAATGAATATTAGCCTCCCGTTCGAACAATTTATTAATAGATACGTTGAGCCCGAGTTAGCTTTTGAATTTCATTACTTCTTTATGAGAAAGTTTTGGCTTGTGTACCCTGCTAAAGCATTAATAATTTTTCCTGGCGGGTTTGGTACGTTAGATGAATTAATGGAAGTGCTAACACTTATCCAAACCGAGAAACTACAGAAGAAATTACAAGTTGTTGTTTATGATGAAAAGTTCTGGAATAAGGTTATAAATTTTGAAGCATTGGTTGAAATGGGTACGATTAGCAAAGGGGATTTAAAATTATTTTCCTTCTGCAATACTGTTGATGAAGCATTTAATGTAATTACAAAACATCTATCGACACATTATCTAAACAACGGAAATGACACAAAAAAACCCGTCAAATGACGGGTTTTTTTATTAAAAATCTCTCATACGATCTTTGTGAGCACGTCTCTTAGCTTTTATTCTTTCCATTCTCTTTTCGATGGACGGCTTTACGAAAAATGTTCGTTTCTTATATTCTTTTAATATACCGGAACGTTCGTATTTTTTCTTAAAGCGCTTGAGAGCTCTATCGATATTCTCGTTTTCTGAAACGTTAATACCAACCACTAATATCACCTGCCTTTTGGTTTATTTTAATAAAGTCTTCAAAAATATGTACTTCCAGGATGGAAATCAAATAAAATCCTTTAAAATATTACTCTATTAAATGAAGAATTTATTTTGGACTTCCGGAATACAGCTAAGTAGATAACCCGTATTTTAATTGGAAATATTATTCTCAATCTTTATTCGGTTAAGAATGTTTTTCTGCAAATACTCGGGGGATTTGCGAGATGAAAATCTTTCTTTAAGAAGATTTTTTATTTGTAACTGAATAATATATTCTTTACTAAGTATTTCATCGCACTTAATTTTTGCGTGAAGATTTTGACAGTTCTCAGAATCAAGTTCGTTATCAACGAGTGCGGTTATTAACTGAAGAATATTTTCAGAATTGCTTTTCATTTTAATTTGTTGTTTTCTCTTTAATATATCCTTTGTCTTTCCCATAATCGTAAAGTGTAGTATAAAGCATTTTTCTTGCTCTATGTAACCGCGATCTTACTGTACCAACAGGAGAATCAATAAAATCTGCAATTTCATCGTAAGAAAAACCTTCAATGTCACTAAGAATAATTACGGTTCTAAAATCTTCGGGGAGCTTTGCAATTGCTTCGGAAACTTCATCATCCAATAAACTACTGAATGCATCTTCTTGCACGTGTTGTGACTTAACTTCGGATGCTTTTATATTTTCGTAAAAATTCTGGATATCTTCATAATCAACTTTGCTTGGTTCTCTGGCTGTTTTTCTGTATTCATTAATAAAAGTGTTTTTCATTATACTAAACAACCAAGCTTTCGAATTAGTGCCCTTCTCAAACTTATCAAAGAACCGAAAAGCTCTTAAAAAAGTTTCCTGAACCAGGTCATCTGCTTCATCAGTATCATTTGTCATTTTCAAAGCAAAATTATACAGTGCATCCATATGAGGAAGAGCTTCGGAATGAAAGTCTTCATACTTCTGCTGGAGTTCTAAATCGACTGTATTTTGATTTTTGTTAATATACATGAAACGAATATTTGGTTAAACGAATATAAGAAAATATAAAATTGAACTTCTGATTTACGGATAGACTATCCCATTACCGTTAAATCTAATTGATTTGTTCGAATCAATTAAATAACCATTTATTACAATATATCGAATTTTATTACATGTACTTAAAAAGAAGTTGGCAGGTAAGTCGACATCTAATTCGAGAGATGGTTTTAGAGTTGAATAATAATTTATTGGTTGCTCGGTCCAGTTTATTTTTCCGATTTTTTTCTTTACGAATAATATTCCCTTATTATGATATTTGTTTATCGTTATATTATTCTGAGTAGTGAATTTAGGAAGTTGTAAATTATATCCGAACATATCAAATTCCTCATATCCAAAAAAAGTTGAGAGATCGCCAATATCAGCGATTAAACCTTTTGTGTAGATTTTATTACGTTCTGAATCATAGTAAGCCTCATGTTTGATTGCAATATCGGCACAGAATGATTTACTTGCTTTTCCGATTGAGACATTTCTTAAAATCATGTCATAAAGAATTTCCTTGTTTTCCGGAATATTATCGTAATCTTCTAATTTTTCTTTTTGATAACTAAGATCACTTATTGAAAGAAAACTTTTTAATAATGCGGCGAAATAAATTTTTCTAACAAATTCACGCTCGGGATCATTAGTCCAGCCACCGGCTTCGATAAGTATTGTTGATATACCATCGTTTGAAAAATTATCACCAAATGCCCGTGGTTCAAATTCATCATCAAAGCGGGTTATATGTCCGGGTATTAATTTTGTTAACTCTTTATAAATGGACACAATTAGTTTCATCGATCTACTTCTAGATTCATTTACTTCTAACTGATGATTAAATGGTGGAGCTAATAATGAAATTGTTGATGATTTATAATTCATTCCCGCAGAGTAACCCGGGCTCTGATCGTGAAGGTTGAATGCAAAGTCAGGATTAATTTCATTTTTTATTTTATATAAAATTTCCGCCTCAGGAGATTGCTGTGAAAGTGCATCACGGTTAATATCAATCAGCTGAGCATTTCTTCTTGAAAAAATTTCGGCGCCGTCCGGGTTCAGCATTGGAATTATATAAAGTGTAACCGAATCCAAAATATCTTTTCTTGTTTGATTATTTTCATCAGACATGGTTAAGAAATTAATTAGATCAAGAATCGCACGTGTAGAGGTTGATTCATCACCATGCATTTGTGACCATAATAGTATTTTGGTTGCGCCTGTTCCGATTTTAATTAAATGAATTTCTCTTCCTTCGTAAGATAAACCGATACTCTTGAAATCTAAGAAAGATTGTTCTGCTGATTTTTTGAGAAAATTTCTTATATGTTCATATTTTACAATTCTTCCAAAGACAGAGGATTCTTTGTACTTTTCATAATCGTATAAAATTGATGATATTTGATATGAATGAGTTTGCATTTATTTACATGAAAGATTTGTTTACCGTAATTAATTTAATAAAATTATCTTTGTAATAAATCATTGGAGATGTTGTGGAGTTTTGGGAATTAGTTATTGTTATAATCGGTGCTTTGCTTAGCTTAGCCGGAATTATTGGTTGTCTGCTTCCGTTTCTTCCCGGTCCACCGCTTAACTATATTGCAATTTTGTTAATTCATTTTTTCGGTATAGCGGAATTCTCTGCTCAATTTTTAATTACTTTTTTACTCTTAAATATTGCGGTAATAATTTTTGATTATATCCTTCCGGTTTACGGTGCTAAAAATTATGGAGCTTCAAGAAAAGGAATATGGGGTTCAATAATTGGATTAATTGTTGGAGGTTTTGTTTTTCCTCCCTTCGGAATCATAATCGGTGCTTTGGTCGGTGCTGTTATCGGAGAGTTGATCGCGGGTAAAAGTAATTCGGAAGCATTGAGAACTGGTTTTGCTACTTTTGTTGCAAGCATATTAATGATTGCAGTTAAGTTAATACTTGCTGCTTCGCTTACATTTTATTTTGTGAAAAGCCTATTATAAAAAATTCTATTTAAGTTACTAATCTTTAAAAAACTATATTTGTCATAATCTTTTAACGTAATTATCTATAAAACTACGTTTTTTTCAAAAATTCGTCGAGCAATATGAAAATTATTTCAAAATTGTCTTATATTAGGTTTAACCCAATCAATAATTACGTCAAAAAAGAATTTTTATATAGATACATAATTTAGTTCCGAGAAGTTTATCTTATAACTTGACGTTATTAACTATGGGTTGCTCAATAACTCGCTTGACACATTTAATAATCCTTTCAATTGTTTTTTGTTCTTGTGAGAATTTAAAAGAAAAACTGTTTGTCTCACCAGAAATCAACAATAAAACATTAAAATTAGTTTTAACAGATCCCGTCGAAACCTTAGACCCGATAAAAATAATTTATGTATCAGATTGGCATGTTGCATCAATGATATATGAAGGGTTAGTGGAATATGATTATAAATCAAAATCAATTATTCCATTGATTGCAGAATATTGGAGTACATCCGATTCGGGTAAACAATGGAAATTTAGAATTCGAGATAACATAAGATTTCATGATGATCCTTGCTTTGTAGAGGGTAAAGGTAGAAAATTAGATGCGTATGATATACTATATAATTTTGAGAGGATAGCTGACCCCAATGATGGAAGTTATCATCAAAACCTTTTTGGTGATAAAATTGTTGGTATGAATGATTACTATTTAGGAAAGAGTAATTCCATAAAAGGAATAAATGTGTTGGATTCAAACACCATCGAATTCATACTTAATGAAAATTATGTCTCGTTTTTAAAAATACTTGCAACACCATATGCTTATATTGTTCCTAAAGAAGCTGCAAAATATTACGGAAAAGATTTTTATAAGAATCCGGTTGGAACAGGAGCTTTTAGGTTAACTAAATGGAGTGTTTGGAAAGAACTCGATTTAATTAGAAATCAAGACTATTGGAAGTCAGTTCCTGAAATACAATTAGAAAATTTGCTGAGTAAAATAAATATCAAAATAATATCAGATCCTTCATTGATGCTTTCGGAATTTTTTAAGGATGATTGTCATATTATAACTATTGATGACAAAACATACGATTATATTTTGTCTCAAGAGTCGATACTAAATTCATGCAATCTAATAATCGACAGTAGCAGTACTTCAATTCTATTTTTTGGGTTTTCAATGGATTCGAATAATGATGCTATTCTTAATAAAGATTTTCGAAAAGCTATCGCTTTGAGTTTCAACAGGGTTAAATTGCAGAGAAATTTTCAAAATATACATATTGCTAATTCACTGTTGCCGCAATATTATCTAAAGAATAATGCAATAGAATGGTATGGATATGACCCTGCAACAGCAAGGAATATTTTGAGTCAGTATCAAAGTGATTTACCACAACAAAAGATAACTATCTTTTCTAGTTATGAAACTGATGATGTTGTTGAATTAGTTAACAGTATAAATGCAATAGGTATAGATGTAAATTTAACAATAAACAAAGCCGATTATTATCCCTTAATTATAAAAACAAGACCAGATATTTTCCGTGTGAGTATGACTCCCTCATTTCTAGACCCGGAGGAATATTATTCTCTATTCTATTCAATGTCTGGCGCTAATATCAACCTAACCAGTTATAAAAACACAAAATATGATCAGGTTTATGAGCAAATGCTAATCGAGCAAGATGAAGCAAAACGAATTCAACTTTATACAATTCTTGAAGAAATTCTAAAAGAAGATATTCCATACTTACCTGTTTCTCATAGGGGTTACAGATATTATGCAGTCAAGAATTATATAGACAATTTTTCATTGATCTTCGGCATACCTAATTATAAAATCATGGTGTTTAAGAATTAGTTGTTTGGGAAACTGAAAATAAAGTATAAGCTTATTCTATTGTTTTCAGTATTAAGTTTATCATTAATTGCGACTGGTACGATTTACTTTTTTTATTCGGGGAAGGAATATATAAAGAAACAAGTTGCTTTAGAATTGCAGTTATATTCAGATCTGTTTAATGAAAAAACAAATGAATTAATAATAAACTCATTAATGGAAATCAATGGATTGAGTGCAAGAATAAGTATTATTGATAAAAATAAATTGCGATTTGGAAACCAAGAAAGAATATTAAATGAGGTAAATAATTTTGTCCTTCATAATAGCGAAGCTTACGAAAAAATTTCAATTAAGGGATTCGGTTTTAATGATATTATAGATATAAGACCGGTTAAAGTTTTCAGTGGCGAATTTGTTGTTAAAACTGAAGTTTTGGAAGAATCGGGAAAATTAATGGATTTAGAATTTTCTAGATTATTACCCAATGGATTCATCAGAAGCAAATTAAACTCACGCGAACAAAAAATATTTCTTCTTAGTCAAATAGATTCGTCGGGTAATTTTATTTGTGCACAACTATTTTGTAATAATTTTCTTGATAGAGTAAATTATGCCATTAACATTCCATTAAATATCAATACGTATTTAGTTGATTCGGCTGGATATGTTTTTTACTCAAGACAATCTTCAGCAATAAAAAAACAGCTTAATGAGTTTACAAATTTGAAGAATTATTTTCCATCTTATTTAGAGAAAGCATTACATGGTAATGATAATAATTCATACATTATAAAATACTTAGATGATATTGATTCTTATTTAGTTGTTAGTAATGATTATACTTCAACACTTGCCGGCTTTAATTCATTTATCGCAAAAGGACTATTAATTTCATTCTTATTGGTGATAGCAATACTTGGGATTGTTTATTTCACTGCAAATAAGATTTCATCAACAGTTGATATCATTGCGTCAATTGCTGGTGATGTCAGTAAAGGAAACTTCTCAAGAAAAATCCATATTAAAAGAGAAGATGAGTTAGGTTACTTAATTGATTCGTTCAATAATATGGTTGATAAGTTAGATGCAAGTTATAATCAACTTAATGAATTAAATAAAGAATTAGAAATAAAAATTAATGAACTTATTCTTACTAAAGAAAAATTGACAGAGAATCAAAAACTTGCTTTAATAGGTGAGACTGTTTCGAAAATATCGCACGAAATTCAGAACAAAATAAGCGGCGTAAGTATTTGGGTTCAAAATTTGGAGTTGAAACTTAAGCAAAATGAAGTAGCTCAAATTTACATTGAAGAAATGAAAAGTGCTTTAAGTAATTTTATGGAGATGCTAATTAATTTCAAAAAGTTTTATAGAAAACCCACATTAAATAGATCTGATTTTTATGTATCCCAATTAATCAAAACTATAATTCAAAAGCTAAAATATGAATTGGAATATAAGAAAATCGAAATTGATATTTTACTCGAGAACGATGAAAAGATGTTAAATGCAGATAAGGAATTATTTGAACAGATGTTGACAAATGTTTTAATAAATGCAATACATTTTTCCCCCGAGAATGAAAAAGTCCAAATAGCAATAACCACAAATATTGACCTAATTAGAATAAAAATTATTGATCAAGGAGAAGGAATACAGGAGGATAACATTCCGCATGTTTTTGAACCTTTCTTTACTACAAAACATAGTGGAAGCGGGCTGGGTTTAGCCATTGCTAAGAATATTGTTAATGTTCATTCGGGTAATATCACTGTTGTTAATATGAGTTATGGGGGAACATGTTTCATAATTGAGTTACCTAAAAATCATATGCCATACACTTATTAATCATGAATTTAATAATAGAAAAATGACGAAAATATTATTAGTAGAAGATAACATTATTGAAAGAACCGGAATAGAAACATTTTTGATCTCCAACGGATTTAATGTAATATTAGCGGCTGACGGTGAAGAGGCTTTGAGGATTTTAGATATTAATGAAATTAATTTAGTAATTACGGATCTCCAAATGCCAAAGATGAACGGGCTTGAATTATTGCATTTTATCAATCAAAGAAAAATTAAAATACCTGCGATCGTAATTACTGCTTATGATACAATTGAAAATGCCGTAAAAGCTATGAAAGAAGGCGCGGAAGATTTCTTAACTAAACCGATCAATCTTGCAGAATTGAAAATCAAAATAGATAAAATTACTAAACAACTTAAACTTATTGATGAGAATATAAAGCTAAAAAAAGAATTAGAACAAATTTTATATCCAGAAATTATTGCATCAACTGCTGAAATGGAAAAAGTAAATCTACTTGTTAAAAAAATTGCCCAAGATGTAAATGTATCGGTAATGATTTATGGCGAAAGCGGAACAGGTAAAGAAGTAATTGCAAAAAATATTCATGCAAAAAGCAGTAGGAAAGATTATTCATTTACCGCTGTAAATTGTGCCGCGTTACCCGAAGATTTGTTGGAAAGTGAATTATTCGGCTACTGCAAAGGAGCTTTTACTGGAGCACTTAACGATAAAATAGGGATTTTTCAGGCCGCCGATAAAGGTACTATTTTTCTTGACGAAGTTAGTGAAATGAGTCCCAAACTGCAGGCAAAGCTACTTAGAGTTTTACAAGAATATGAAATCCAGCCGATTGGTAGAACAGAAAAGGTTAATATTGATGTTAGAATTATAGGTGCCTCTAATGTGAATTTGCGTGAATTAGTTAATAAACAAATCTTTCGAGAAGATTTATTTTATCGGCTTAATGTTGTGGAAATTAATTTGCCTCCTTTGAGAAATCGTGTTGAAGATATTCCGTTATTAATCGAACATTTTTTAAAAGATAAAAAAATTAGATTCACCGTTAAAGCAATTGAAGCAATGAAAAAATACTCTTGGCCAGGTAATATTCGTGAATTACAAAATTTCATTAAAATGATTGAAGTTATTTCTGATAAGCAAATTATTACTGAACAGGATCTTCCGCAAGAGTTTCATACAGTATTACAAACAAATAATTTTATAAAACTCAACGATACTTCAGATTATAAGAATGCATTAAGTATTGCAATTAAAAATTTTGAAAAACATTATTTAACTTTTCATCTTACAAAGAATAATGGAAATATTAGCAGAACAGCCGAAATGATCGGTATGTCGAGAGTTTCACTTCATAAAAAAATAAAAGAATATAATCTGCCTTTTTAGCTAATCTATCTAACATGTTAATTTAGTCTTACATTGTTAATAATAATTAACAATACGTAAAGTTATTGATAATAAGTATTAATTCAACCTTACCAACAAAAGATATTACTGTTTTCCCAAGTATGTAAATTAGCATTTACACAACCCGATTTTAGAAACTTCATTCTCATCTATTAAAATTACTTTTTTATCCGGCATAGCTTTTGAGGGTTCATGATAGTTCTAATCAACATATATGCTGTTGACCTACTTAGTGTATTAACACTCTTGCTTGTATTATTTATTTGAATACTACCATAGAGTGTATTGTTTGTTGAGAATTATTTTAGTGAAATTATTCGGGGCTTAAAAGGATAAATGAATTTAAAGTGGACATTACAGAAATCTCCTAAAAACAAGTTATCATCATTACTATTAATTGTCTCCGATGAGTCTGTAAGAAAAGGGATTGCACTAAGAGCTATGGATTATTTTGAAGAAATACGGATGACAGATAATCTCGCTGAAGTATTGGAAGTCATAACCCACCATAAATTTTCCATTATAATTATCGATAGTGATTACCTACCTCAAATTAAAAGTTTGAAAGAATTCTTTGAATCTGTTGCTCATTCGGTAATTATGTTCTTAGGTACCTCAATACCGTCTGATCTTAAAGAGTATGAAAAAATTGAAAAGTGTAAAATGTATGAAAAGCCAATCTCTATAAAACAAATAATCAGTGATATTATTTATATAATAAATGCAAGGAGTTAAAATGTTAAAAAAAATAACAAAATTAAGTCTACTGATAATAGCACTATTACTTCCCAAAAACTTTGATGCTCAATGTGTAATCACTTTTGAGGATTATACATCTTATATGGAAGTTGGAAAAAGTTCTTCGTTCTATCAATCACCTCTATTTTCACAATTTGAAGTAAACATTGGTGAGCCATCCAGCAGCCCGCAAGTTTGGGATTTTACTTCTGTAACTTTTAATCAGGTAGGAATCTCAGAGTCTATTGATCCGGTATCAGCTCCATATATTTCATTTTTTCCCCTAGCAAACTATGTACTGAAAGAAGAAAGTAATGACCCTATATTTGGAGAACCGTATGAATGCTACAGTTACATTCAGTGTACAAATGATAGAGCATATATACTTGGTATAAGTGATGATTATGGTCCCGAAGAACTTGAACCGTATGAAATTCAATTCCGTTTTCCATCTGAATACGGGGCTCAATGGACTGAAGGACCGGATACAGCAGTAATAGTGCCCGGATACTTAGTCATTATTTCTTCAACTGTTGTTATTGATGCATTCGGGACATTGAAACTACCTATTGGTGATGTCCAAGCATTGAGATTTGTTGAGACATATAAAACTATCAACGTTACTCCGGTTGGTATCGACACTTCCATATATTATACGGTTAGTTTTAATAGTAAGGAGTTTGCAAATATACATATGCTTCTTAATGAATTACAGCCAACCATCATTCCTGATGCTATTTTTTATAATACACCATCGAGTTTAGTTTCGGTTGAAGATAAATCAGATGAAATGCCCAGTAGTTTTACTTTATATCAAAATTATCCCAATCCATTTAATCCATCAACAAAAATTATTTTTTACTTGAACGAACAGAGTAATGTTAAGATTACAATTTATAATTCTCTTGGTCAAAAAGTAGATGAATTATTTAATGATTATTTATCGCCGGGGAATCATGAATTTGTTTATGATGGGAGTAAATTGTCCAGCGGTACATATTTCTATGAAATAAAATCAAATGAAAATACTAAGATTAAGAAAATGACATTATTAAAATAGTATCAAATGACCACAGGAAGGTCTAAAGCATTGTAAAGAAACAAGTTAAGAAAGAGCAAAGATTAAAATTTCAAACAAAGTGGGCGCATCAAGTAGAGATGCGCGCACAAATATAAAGAAA